>ERZ791737.1573-NODE-1573-length-10367-cov-2.092611_pt1 | contig 10367 bp, 7 predicted proteins | sample MGYA00510042_ERZ791737 | MGnify/ENA primary metagenome ERZ791737 (study PRJEB30046, sample SAMN00791965) | human gut metagenome | study: EMG produced TPA metagenomics assembly of the A metagenome-wide association study of gut microbiota in type 2... | reverse complement strand
CACCGCTTTTTTGCTTATTTCTTTTTTAAAGTTCATCGTCCAGATCAAATACCTCGAAATCATCATCCTCTGACTCTTTTTCTGCCTTCGGTGCCTCTTTTTCGTTTTCTCTGGTCTGCTCTGAATCTTCTGCAAGGCTCGCAGCCAGCTGTTTCTTTACCTGGTCTAACTGTGCGTCTGCGTCCTGCGCAGGATCCGGAATGTATTCCCCGGCATCCTGAATCTCCATCTCATCGTCTTCCGGTTCCTCTTCGCCTGTTTCCTGCTCCGGCTCGTAGTTCTCCTCGTAGTCGTCCTCTTCACCCATCATATAGCGTTCTTCCTGGCTGAGCTTACGGCCATTTTTACGGAATTCCTTCTTTGCTTTCTTTTCTTTTCTCTCCGGCTTTTCATCCAGCTGCGCGTAAGCATCATACTCCTCTTCATTCTTACGGCCGCGGCCTTTGCGGCTGAGAATCAGAAGGATCAGAAGAACAACTGCAACAACGCCCACAGCAGCCAGCAGAACTCTGACAATATTGTAATCGTCTACCAGATTATTGTAACGCTCCGTCACATCCTGGAGCTCCAGTGTCTGGGTGTTGCCCTCTGCGCTCTGCTCAAAGTAACGCTGAATGGTCTTATCTGTCAGATCATAGCGGTAGAATCCGGCATTTCCGCTCTCGCTCACGCCATAGAAGACGCAGTATTCAGGCTGTCCGCCCTGGGTATCCGGAACCCAGCCCTGAACCTTGGTCTCACCAATGGTAATGGAGGTTTCCTTCATGCCATATGGAACGGTTACATCTGCCGGAAGTGCAGCAATGCCGATCTTAAGCGGGGTTCTGGATGCCTCTAACTCTGCAAGGACTTCCACATTCTCAGCTTCTGCTGTGGTTTCTTCCTGGTCTGCTTCTGCCATGCTCTCACCGCCCTCTACGCGGTTCACCAGAATGGTGTAAGTGCGGCTGGTTGTGCCATCCTCTGCGGTTACGGTACAGGTTACAGTATTCTCACCATCCTGCAGGTCTGTTCCGCTTAAAGCAACGGTTGCCTTGTCGCTGGCCGGTACTGCACTTACGGTAAGCTTCTCAGTGTCCAGGCTTACGGAAGCAGTGTAGCTGTCAACCTCAGAACTGAACTCCGGGCTTAAGGTACCCGGGGAGATCTGCAGGGAGGACAGAGACGCGTCACTGGATGCCGCTGCCGCTGTGCTGCCGCTGTTGATGGTAACCGCAGAGCTTCCCAGCTGGGTAATATCAAGCAGCTGCTCGTCTGCGTCATAGCCCTCGTAATCCGTTACTTCAATCTTGCTGCTTCCTGCTTTGAGTGCCTTAAAACGAATGGTGGACGCGGACTCACTGGTCCCGCTTACGCTGCCGATGACACGGATAGCACCGTTTCCGCCGCTTACATCCGGCTCACCACTCACAAATTCCATCGCACTGGAATCATAAGAAAGCATGACTACCGTCTTGCCGATCTTTTCACCAGTGGTACAGGTAAATTTAACATTTACGGTAAATTCACTTCCTACCTCTGCAGTAGGATCAGAGAATGCAATACGCGCATTCCCCGCAAAGCTCTGAAACGGAATTGCCACAGCCAGCATCAGTACCATGGCAAACCGGATCCAGATCTGTTTCCAATTTCTGTTCATAATTGTCTGTTATCTCCTGTTTCATTTTATCAATCTTTTTATTCCAGGCAGCCGGTTTTCAGCTGCCAGGATTTTGATTTTTAATTTCCGCCCGGGCTGGAAAATGTTACACGGTTTCCACCTGAAGATGAACCGGAATTCGGGGACGTGCTCGTGGAGCCTCCATTCGGTCCCACAGTGATCACACCAGAGGAGCTGCTTCCGGAAGAGGTATTTCCAGAATTGCTTCCCGGTCCTCCCACCGTTACGCTGGAGGAACCACTATTAGAAACGCCGCTTCCAATTCCACCGTTATAGGTCGGACCGCCTGACTGGCGTACCACATGAATCGTGTAAGTACGCTCTGTGCCATTCTCTGCCCTTACAACTACGGAAATATCATTGATTCCGCTGGAAAGGGATACATTTCCATTGCCTCGTACTGATGCCTTGGAGTCGATGGCCGATGCGCTTACCGTTACATTGGATACGGAATGATCTACAATCAGATCGTAAGAGTAGGTATCACGGTTAAAAGTCGGTGTTAAGGTAAAGCCTTCTACACCCAGGCCATTTAACTTGTTGTTCGGGCTGCCGCTTAAGGTCGGCTGCGCACATGGAGTTTCCGGCATGTTGTTATATACCGGGATCTTGAAGTTCAGGGCTGTACTCTTCTGCTGGGAAGTAAAGCCCTCCGCGAAAATAGTGCCCTCAGAAGCTGCGCCATTTACATTGGTCATGTACTGGTGTTTGTACATATTGGATCCCTGAACATTGTACTTCTTTAAATAGAGGGTATCCTGTCCGGCCTTTACATAGTTGGTGCCGTAGAACTGGGCACCGCCTGCGATAGAGCTTTCCGGTGTTGTCCACGGTCTGCCATAGCTGCCGCTCTGAGATGCGTACCAGAGGCCCCTCTGAACTGCTCCCATACCATCAGAGGCATAAGCTCCTACGTTAAAATAATTGTAATAGCCAGTATACCCAGCATAGTTTCCGGAAATAGAATTGCCGGTGCCGTTTCGTCCCTGCTCCTGAATGATCATGGCCGCGATCACATACGGACTTACGCCAGAGCTCTGGGCCGCACTCATAATGGCATCCGCATAACTTACATTTGAAGCAGATGTCCCTGTGTTTCCAGAAGTACCAGGGGTCTGTACGCCTGAAGATGTTGTGCCCGAAGGGCTTCCGCTGGTGGAGCTTCCGCTGTTAGAGGATGCTGCTCCCGGTCCCACGCCAATCATGACGCTGGATGCCAGCAGCTCTGTATTTTTTCTGCTGATGGATGCACTCGGGCCCTCCAGGCGAACCTGATGCCCTCCGTTGGAAGACGGGTTCTGGCTGGTACTGCCCGATGAAGAACCTGTACTTCCGCCTGGCGTTGAAGAAGTAGCTCCAGAGTTGCTGCCTCCTGGTGCCAAAGAGGTAACCCCAGAACTGCTGTTTCCTGGCGTTGAGGATGTGGATCCGGAAGATTTATTTCCTGATACCCCCGGACCTGCGGTAACAACACCAGACGAACCAGAAGAACTGCTTCCGGATGAACTGCCGCCCGATGAACTGTTGCCTGACGCAAAGCCTCCGGTCTTCACATTCCCTTCCATGAACGTTCCCTTTAGCATGGACTGTAAGCCCTCTTTGGTGTGCAGGGAAGCATTGTAGCTCTGGTCCAGAAACTGGAAGATGTTCACTTCATCCAGGAAATTTCGCGGATCCATATAGTAGCTGATGATTTCTGTGGATGCTGCCACCCAGGTACTGCCGTCAAAACCGGTCCAGGTGCCGGAGTCCCAGTTGTAGGCTCCGTCCGCCAGAGATTTATAAGAAGAAATACTGTTGGTATGTACCAGATTACGTCCGAGAACACCTTCGTTCTGAATCACAGTATTCCAGTCCAGCCCGGTCTTGACTGCCGTAAAGGTCCAGTTCGGATACTGCGCATGGATCTGACGCAGTCCTTCCTTATAAGATTCCGGAAACCCCTGTGCGGAGAGCTTTGACTCAAAGCTGGAATCATTGCTGTAGGACACCGGAAACTTCACATAGGTGCTTAATACATATCCTGTCTGAGTCGAGCCGCCGCTGGTATAACGGATCTGATACCAGGTTTTCCCGTCAGAAGCGGCCTTTTCCCCTACCACGGTAACTGCCGTACCTTTTCCCAGTTTTCCAACCGAAGAGTAGGAGGTTCCCGCTCCGCTCCGGACATTTAAGCTGGAAGCGTTGATGGTAGCCGCACGCTCCTGCGCGTATGCGGAAAGCTGCAGCACGCTGTGTACCGCCGATGTCTGCACGCAGAGCGCCAGTCCCAGAACCGCTGCCAGACCTTTTTTCAAGGTTTGTTTTCTCATTTGATGATCTCCTTAGTATCGCTTTTGCCGTAAAACAGATTTTCGTTCCCGACAAATTTGCGCTATGTTACATTATAATGACAAAATCCGACTGCGTCAACGGGAAGCACAGAAACTTCACAGAATCACAAAAAATTGTAAGAAATAATGTCATTGCAACGCAAAAAACAGGAAGAAACCTTTTTCACAGATTTCTTCCTGTCCTGATCATAAATTCAGTGTTAATTATACCGGATAAGCCTTGCTCTCGGTATCTGCCACGGCAGCGTCTACCTTGGTCTGCTGAGCCTCTCTGTATTTGAAGAACTCTTCTGCTACCTTCGGGAACAGAGCGTAGGAAAGGACATCCTCATCCTGCTGCTTCCACTGAGCACACTCTTTCTCGAACTGCGGCAGCTGCGGAGCGATCAGATCTGCAGGTCTGCAGGTGATCGGGGTTTCGTCGCCGATGATCTTCTTCTGCACTTCTGCGTTGAACGGCTTTACAGTCTGGCCGAACTCGCCGAGCATGATCTTCTTGGACTCCTTCGGAACCAGTTTGTAGCGTTCGCCAGAGATAACGTTCATAACAGCCTGGGTACCAACGATCTGGGAAGACGGGGTAACAAGCGGCGGCTCACCGAAGTCCTTACGAACACGCGGGATCTCCTCGAGAACCTCCTGATACTTATCTTCCTTACCTGCCTCTTTCAGCTGGCTGACCAGGTTAGAGAGCATACCGCCCGGAACCTGATAACGAAGGGTCTTGATATTCACGCCAAGTACCTTCGGATTTAACAGACCGGATTTCAGAGCCTCTTCACGGATCGGTGCGAAGTAATCGGTGATCTCAGCAAGCTGATCCTGGGATAAACCGGTATCGTACGGAGTTCCCTTGAAGGTCTCTACCATAACCTCAGTTGCCGGCTGGCTGGTACCAAGTGCCAGCGGAGACATTGCAGTATCAATGATATCGCAGCCTGCCTCTACAGCCTTTAAGTAAGTCATGGAAGCTACACCGGAGGTGTAGTGGGTATGCAGGTCGATCGGCAGCTGGGTGGACTCTTTTAATGCGCTTACCAGTTCCTGTGCTGCATACGGGGTTAACAGACCAGCCATATCCTTGATACAGATGGAATCTGCACCCATCTCTTCGATTCTCTTTGCGATGTCTTTCCAGTAATCCAGGGTATAAGCATCACCCAGGGTGTAGCACAGTGCGATCTGAGCATGTGCCTTTTCCTTATTTGCTGCCTTTACAGCGGTCTGCAGGTTGCGCAGATCGTTTAAGCAGTCGAAAATACGGATGATATCAATACCGTTTGCAACGGATTTCTGTACGAAGTACTCTACTACATCATCTGCGTAGTGGTTGTAACCCAGAATGTTCTGACCACGGAACAGCATCTGTAATTTTGTATTTTTAAAGCCCGCTCTTAACTTTCTCAGTCTCTCCCACGGATCTTCCTTCAGGAATCGAAGAGAAGCATCAAAGGTTGCGCCGCCCCAGCACTCTACTGCATAATAGCCAATCTTATCCATTTTATCGATGATCGGAAGCATCTGCTCGGTGCTCATTCTGGTTGCGATCAGGGACTGATGAGCGTCACGCAGGACAGTCTCAACGATCTTAACCGGTTTTTTCTGAATCTCAGCCATGATTCTTTACCTCCAAATTTATATGTTGCGGCAACTTTATATTGCTGCAGCAAGAAATGATTGAATTTTAAACGCCGAAAATTGCCATGAATGTACCGGCTGCAACTGCAGTACCGATAACACCTGCTACGTTCGGGCCCATTGCATGCATCAGCAGGAAGTTCGTCGGGTCTGCCTCAGAACCAACCTTCTGGGATACACGGGCTGCCATCGGCACTGCAGATACACCTGCGGAACCGATTAACGGGTTTACCTTGCCGCCGGTAAGCTTGCACATGATCTTACCGAAGATAACGCCGGCTGCGGTACCTACTGCGAATGCTACCAGACCCAGGGCAACGATCTTTAAGGTGGTAACCTTTAAGAAAGCCTCTGCACTGGTGGATGCGCCTACGGAAGTACCAAGCAGGATAACTACGATATACATCAGGGCATTGCTTGCGGTTTCGGACAGCTGTTTTACAACGCCAGACTCACGGAACAGGTTACCAAGCATTAACATACCAACCAGTGGTGCGGTAGTCGGCAGAATCAGGCAGACTACTACGGTTACGATAACCGGGAACAGAATCTTCTCCAGCTTGGAAACCGGACGAAGCTGATCCATCTTGATCTTACGCTCTTTTTCTGTGGTCAGAGCCTTCATGATCGGCGGCTGGATGATCGGAACCAGCGCCATGTAGGAGTAAGCTGCTACTGCGATCGGTCCCATGAACTCAGACTGTCCGAGCTTACCTGCAAGGAAGATAGAAGTCGGGCCGTCTGCTCCACCAATGATGGAGATAGCTGCTGCTGCCTTATCATTGAAGCCCATGAAAATTGCAAGGAAATATGCACTGTAGATACCAAACTGAGCTGCTGCACCAAGCAGGAAGCTCTTCGGGTTTGCGATCAGCGGACCGAAATCGGTCATTGCGCCGACACCCATGAAAATCAAAGACGGAAGGATACTCCACTCATCCAGAATGAAGAAGTAGTGAAGAAGTCCGCCTACGCCATTGGACATATCTTCCGGGGCAGCCATAATATCCGGGTAGATATTAACTAACAGCATACCAAACGCGATCGGAACCAGTAAGAGCGGCTCGAATCCTTTTCTGATCGCCAGATACAGGAATACAAATGCCACCAGAATCATGATAAAGTTTCCGAAGGTCAGATTCAGGAATGCGGTCTGCTGAAGAAGATTGGCCAAAGTAGATCCAATATAATCCATTTTAATCCCTCCATGTGGAACTTGCTTTTTTGCAAGCTATTAGTTTAATGTAGCAAGAGTTGCGCCAGCTTCTACTGCATCGCCTGCTGCTGCATTAATGCTTGCAACGGTTCCATCCTGAGGAGCTACGATATCGTTCTCCATCTTCATAGCCTCGAGAACCATGATAACATCGCCTTTCTTTACAGCCTGTCCGGCGTTAGCCTTTACTGCCAGAATCTTACCCGGCATCGGAGCGGTTACAGCTACAGAACCCTGAGCGCCAGCCGGAGCTGCTGCCTTCGGAGCTGCCGGAGCTGCCTTCGGTGCTGCTGCCGGAGCCTGAACTACACCAGCAGTGGTTCCCTCTTCAACAGTTACATTGTATACATTGCCATTCACAGTAATTGTGTAATTTTTCATGATAAGAATCCTCCTATTCGCTTATGCTCTTTTCCATTTTGCGCCCGGTGCACGTTTGATGGAGCGTACTACCAGGGAGTCGGTTGATGAGTTGGTTGATGCTGCGATAGCCGCAGTAATGACAGCCACCAGTTCCAGATCATCCACAAGCTCTTCCTCTTCTGCTGCCGGTGCTGCCACTGGAGCTGCTGCCGGTGCCGGAGCTGCGTTCTTTGCTTTCATCTTGTTTTCGAAGACGCTGATGAACTTGAAGCAGCTGATCAGGATGCTGATGAAGATCAGTACCAGGAATACGGTACCCATACCAAGTAAGGTATTCATACCTGCCTTTGCCATATTCTCGCCTACGGTGTACTCCGGGCTGAAGGTCAGGCTGACCGGATTTAAGTTCTGGCTCTGCGGATCCATGGTGTAGAATGCTTTGAACTCTACGTTGCGTTTCTCAAACTGTGCCTGAATCACACATACATACTGATCATCCTCGCCAAGCTCGGTATCGGAGGAAAGGACGCTTACGAACGCGCCGGTGTCCTTCATGACACCGATCCAGGAAGTCAGGCCGCTTGCAAGTCCGTCCTCGCCCTGCTTTAACAGGCCGGTCTCAGACTCCTCTGCTGTGGCTTCGTCCATCTCGGCGATGGTCTGGAGCAGGTTTTCCGAGATCTGAGAAATGTAGGAAGCTGTCTGCGGATCCATAGTTTCTGCCTCAGCAGCATTCTTGTTGGAGCATGCGGACAGAGCAAAGAGGCTGACTACCATGCTTAACACTAACAAAACTCGTTTCATATACTGTTTCATATATTTGTCACCTCATTCTAAACCGTTCCATGTTTTCTGTCCGGACGATCCTCTCTTTTGGTAAACAGCATCTCAAATGCTGCGATCACGCGTTTTCTGGTGTCGCATGCCTCGATGATATCGTCTACATATCCTCTCTTTGCTGCCGCAAGTGCGCTTGCCTGCATCTCATTATACTGTGCTGCTTTTTCATTGATCAGGGCTGCCGCATTGTCAGCCTTTGTGATCTCGTCAGCATACATGATCTTCACAGCCGGTACTGCTTCCATGACACCGATCTTCGCGTTCTTCCATGCGTATACAATGTCAGAACCGATGGACTTGCTGTTCATGGTAAGACCTGCTGTTCCGTTTGCCTTGCCGACAACGACAGTTACCTTCGGAACGTCAGCGTTTGCGAATGCGTAGGTCAGGCGTGCTGCCGCCTTCGCGATCTTCTTCTCGTTGCATTTGCAGTTCTTGTAACCATCTACATTGACGAGTGTAAGTACCGGGATCTCGAAAGCGTTGCAGAAGTTTACAAATGCTGCTGCTTTCTCACATCCTGCTGCGGTAAGGGCTGCGTCATAAGTAGCAGTCTTCTCGCCGTCTGTATAAACTTCGCTGCGATTTGCAACACAGCCAACGGTAGCTCCGTTTAAGCGGATAAATGCCGTTACCATCTCCGGTGCGTAGTCCTTCTTCATTTCCATGTAGAAGCTGTCATCAGAGATCATGGACAGTGCGATGGATGTATCGCCTGCGCAGTTCTCGATATCTGTGCAGATTCTGTTTAAGTCATCCTCACATTCGCTGTAAGACATGTCATCCTCGTTGTTAGCCGGAAGGATGGAAACAAGGTTTCTGATCTCTGTGAAAATTTCTTTCTCGGAGCCAGTCGCGCATACGTTTCCTGTCTCTTTTGCCTGATACTCAGCGCTGGAATTATCAGCATCGTTCTCAGCGATTACAAACGGAGCATTCACAAACATTTTTGCGTCCTGTTCCATAAATGTGAAATCAGCCATTTCAGATGCCACAGCCATTCCGCCGCCGCAGTTTCCAAACACAGCCTGGATCTGCGGGATCACACCGGATGCCATTGCCTGGCAGACATAAAGTTTGCCGAAGCCGTCCAGGGCATCCATGCTTTCCTGGAGTCTGAATCCTGCACAGTCTACCAGGGCAACAATGGGTGCGCCCATTTTCATAGCCATACTATAGAGCTTCTCGATCTTCTCTGCGTGCATTTCGCCGATGGATCCGCCCATTACGGACGCGTCCTGGCTGTACACATAGACGAGAGCGCCATTGATCGTACCATAACCGGTAACAACACCATCTGCAGGGGTTTCCTGAGACTGCATGTTGTAATCAGTGCTTCTGGCAGTAATATAAGCACCAACCTCAACAAAGCTGTTGTCATCAAGCAATTCATGAATTCTGTTGATTGCCGACGTTTTTGTCATTTTGCTGTCCTCCATTATTCCTTAAATTGACGAAAATCAAATTTCTGCCTAGTGTAATAATAAACGGATTTGATGCAAAATTCAAGGAGTTTTTCCCCGCCTTAGCAACATTTTTATCCCTTTTCGTCAGAAAAATTTAAGAAACTTTTTTTCTAATGCCTGTCTCGTGATGCAGTTAATTTTTTAAACCTTCTGCTTCCAGATGACGTTTCATCTCAGTAAAGCCCCGCCCGCGGACTTCTCCGACCTGGTGAACCACCATGAATGCTTCCGGATCGATGTCCATCACGATGCGGTTTAATTTCTGAAGTTCCCTGCCGGAAACTACGGTGACGACGGCCATGGACGTCTTTCTTAAGTGCCCGCCCTCGATCTGGAATAATGTGGTTCCACGGTCAAGCTGTTCCTGCACTGCGATATTGATCTCCTCGTATTTCTCGCTGATGATCTTCGCCTGTACCTGCTTTTTGCCCATCATGAGCATCTTGTCCAAGATCACGGTGTAGACCATGACCATGATAATCCCGTAGAGGATCTTTTCCCGGTCGCGGAACAAAAGCTGGGATAAGAGGATCGCCACATCGAAAACGTACATGGACACAGATACCGGAACCTTAAAGCGTTTCTGCAGGACAAGCGGAGGGATGTCCATGCCGCCGGTGGAGGCACCGGAGCGGATCACGAACCCCAGAGCGAATCCGATCATGATCCCAGCAAAGATGGCACAGAGCATGGGATCCGTTGTGAATACGAAGTCTCCCGCCAGGGCGGTCAGGCGGTCAAGGATGAACGGGTAATAAAATGTCGCAAGCAGGGTCGTCGCCGCAAATTTTTTCCCCAACTCCAGCCAGCCGAGACCGAACATGATAATACTGAAGACTGCCACGAACCCA
>ERZ791737.1572-NODE-1572-length-10371-cov-3.083947_pt1 | contig 10371 bp, 9 predicted proteins | sample MGYA00510042_ERZ791737 | MGnify/ENA primary metagenome ERZ791737 (study PRJEB30046, sample SAMN00791965) | human gut metagenome | study: EMG produced TPA metagenomics assembly of the A metagenome-wide association study of gut microbiota in type 2... | reverse complement strand
GAATTAAAATATCTGCTGACACGGCAGGAAAAGCAAAATGTGTTGAAAAGTATGGCAGAACATATGAAGCTGGATGATTATGGGCGAACAACTATTTGAAATATTTATTTCGATACAGACACATACCGGCTGATTCGTCATTCTTTGGAAAAACCGGTTTATAAAGAAAAATTACGTGTTCGCAGCTATCAGCCGGCAGGACCGGACGATCCGGTGTTTGTAGAATTAAAAAAGAAATATAAATCGGTTGTCTATAAACGAAGATTGGTATTGCCGGAGGCACAGGTGATGAAGTGCTTTGAACACGGAAAACCACTTCCGATTCATTCACAGATCGGGGAGGAGATTGCATATTTCTGGGATTATTATGAAACGCTTCATCCGACCGTATTTCTTACCTATGAAAGGGAAGCGTACTATGCGCTGGATGGAAGCGATTTTCGAGTGACATTTGATGAAAATATCCTTTATCGGGAGGAAGATATTTCACTTGGAAGTAAGATATATGGCACACCGATATTAGGAGAGAATCAGACACTGATGGAGATCAAGACATCGGGTGGGATACCACTTTGGATGAGCGAGACACTTACAAAAAATACATTATTTAAAACATCTTTTTCGAAATACGGAACTGCATATCAGCAGATGATGGATGAAAAAGTACAGAGAGGAGTTCAATATGCTTAATAATATGTTTCAGGGGATTTTTGATACGGATATGACAACGGTGATTGCGGTGCCGGATTTTCTGCTTTGTGTAGGATGTGCGCTGGTGATTGGATTAATTTTGGCAGGAGCCTATATGTATGTGACACGATATACAAAGAGTTTTGTTGCAACACTTGCGGTACTGCCGGCGATTGTCTGTGTTGTCATCATGATGGTAAATGGAAATGTCGGAGCCGGAGTTGCGGTGGCAGGGGCATTCAGTCTGGTTCGTTTCCGGTCGGTACCGGGATCCGCAAAAGAGATTGGAGCTATTTTCCTTGCAATGGGAACCGGTCTGGTAGCAGGAATGGGATATCTTGGATATGCATTTCTCGTTGCAGTGATTTTAGGAGGAGTGACCTTACTATATAATAAGGTGGATTTTGGAGCAGGGAAAAAAGCTGCATTATATAAGACATTACATATTACAATTCTGGAAAATTTGGACTACACAGGTGTATTTGACAAAATCATAAAACAATATACAAAAACGTATGAGGTGGTGCAGGTAAAGACAACCAACATGGGAAGTTTGTTTAAGCTTACATATAATATTACATTAAAAAATGCGGAGGAAGAAAAGGCATTGATTGACGCACTTCGGTGCAGAAATGGAAACCTTGAGATTTCCGTATCAAAACAGGAGACAATTATTGGTGAACTATAGGAGGGATGCATATGAAAAGAAAGGTAGTATTAGCATTTTTACTGACTGGAGCACTGGTTCTTTCCGGATGCAGCAAGACAAATAACAGCAACGAAACATCATCTGGCAGTACGAGCACGGATTCATCAGCACAAGGCATCGATGTCTCAAACATGTTTTCAGACAGAGATAAAGAGATTGGATATGATGAAGAAAACAGTACAGTGATCAAACTTTCCGATGATAGTACGACATGTGATTCCGATGCGGTTCAGATATCAGGAAATACAGTGACAATCATCGACGAGGGAACTTATATTCTCTCAGGAACGCTGACCGATGGTATGGTGATCGTGGATGCGGAAGATACCGATAAAGTCCAGCTTGTGTTAGATGGAGTGGATATTACAAGTGCAGAATCTGCAGCCATTTATGTACGTGAGGCAGATAAGGTGTTTATCACGACGGCGAGTGATTCCCAAAATACACTCACGAATGGAGGTACCTACACTGCAATTGACGACAACAATATCGACGCTGCGATTTTTTCAAAATCAGATCTGACGTTAAACGGCGCCGGTTCTCTGACAATTACAGCAAAGGCGGGACACGGTGTCGTGTCAAAGGATGATCTTGTACTTACCAGCAGAACATATCAGATTGACGCGGCATCACATGGACTATCCGGAAAAGACAGTGTCCGCATCGCCAGCGGAAGTTATACAATTGTATCCGGAAAAGATGGAATTCATGCGGAAAATGCAGATGACACCAGCCTTGGATTTGTCTATCTGGCAGACGGAACGTTTGATATCACATCTGGCGGGGATGGAATCAGCGCAGGAAACTGGCTTCAGGCAGATGGTGGTGTCTACACGGTCAAAGCAGGAGGCGGCAGTGAAAATGTCCAGAAAAGTGACGGAGAATGGCAGTTTGGACCTGGACAGCAGACAGAGAGTACCGATACGACAGAGGAAGACACTGTCAGCATGAAAGCGATCAAGGCGGCAGGAGAATTGATTCTGAAAGGCGGAAAGTATTCTTTGGACAGCGCGGATGACACGATTCATTCCAATGCAAATATCACAATCAGTGATGGGGAATTTACACTTGCTTCCGGTGATGACGGAATTCATGCAGATTCAGCGACAACCATTTCCGGAGGAACTATTGATATTACAGAAAGTTATGAGGGAATTGAAGGGCTCAGCATTGATATTACAGGCGGTGAAACTTATGTGTCAGGTCCGACAAATGATGGAAACAGTGCGTTGGATTACAACGGAACAGGAACAGTCACGGGAGGAATCTTTATTGCTGCCGGTTCATCCGGAATGGCGGAGAATTTCGGAGATTCTTCTACACAGGGAGTTATGATGGTCACAGTGAATTCTCAGGCTGCAGGAAGTGCGGTTTCTCTTTCTGACAGCAGCGGAAATGAACTTGTGTCATGGACTCCGGAGAAAGAATACACTTCTGTTATCATCAGCTGTCCGGAAATTACAACAGGACAGGAGTATACGTTAACAACAGGAAGCGATACGACACAGATTACGATGGACAGTATTGTCTATGGCTCAGGAAGTGGAATGGGAGGCAACCCAGGAAATGGCGGAGGTCCGGGAAACGGTGGAGATATGGGACAGAAACCAGATGACGGCAATGGAATGGGCAAAGGCTCGGGAGACGGCGGAAACATGGGAACGCCTCCGGAAAAAAGTTAATAATCATAATAAAGAAGGAAGGTGATAGAAATGCAAAACAGACGAGTTGCTTTGATACCGGCTTATCAGCCAAATTCGGATATGGCACAGCTGGTGCAGGAGATCAAAGATACGGGATTTCAAATTGTTGTGGTAGATGATGAAAGTTCACCCGAGAAGGAAGAGGTGTTTCGAATGGCTGCGAAAAATGCAGTCATTCTGAAACATAATGAGAATCGGGGAAAAGGACGGGCATTGAAGACCGGACTGGATTATATTTATTCGAAGTTTTCGGCAGACTGTGTTGTAGTTACAGTAGATGCAGATGGTCAACACAAGCCAAATGATGTGGAAAGAGTCTGCAAAGAAGCAGAAAATCATGCAGGCTGTTTGATACTTGGAAGCAGGAAAATGAAGGGCGATATTCCACTGCGGAGCAGATTCGGCAACACAGTGACTCGTCTGGTCTATCAGCTTTTTACAAAAATTCGGGTATATGACACGCAGACAGGACTTCGAGCTTTTGAAGGAGTACTGATTCCAAAGTTTTTGGGAATCGTGGGAGAACGCTATGAATATGAAATGAATGTGCTGTTAGAATGCTCAGGATGCCATATTCCAATCAAAGAGGTCGCGATTGAGACGGTGTATTTAGATAATAATTCGTCTTCCCATTTTGATACACTAAAAGATTCTTATCGCATCTACAAGGAAATTCTGAAATTCTCAGCGGCGTCGTTTGGAAGCTTTTTGATTGATTACGGAATGTACAGCCTGTTGACTGCGATAACAGCGACCGGATTTGCAAATGGTGGTGCGGTAGCCTTTTCAAACATAGGGGCAAGAATAGTAAGCGCAGTATTTAATTATATGGTCAATCGCAATATGGTGTTTCAAAGCAAAGAAAATCCGGTGAGATCGGCGCTGAAGTATTTTACACTTGCAGTTGGAATTCTGGTCGGAAACACAATTATGCTGGAGATACTGGTCAATGCAATCGGAATGAACCATTATGTCGGTAAACTGTGTACCGAATTTATATTTTTCTTTGCAAGCTGGTTTATACAAAGTCATTTTATCTTTCAAAAGAAGGAGGAATAGTATGCATCGATTCAAAAAACATTGGTGGGGAATGATTAGCAGTGTCATTTTGGTTGCATTTACCGGGTATATGCTCATGGATACATTTCTGCTTACAAAAGTCTATGTCGTTGCCAATGATAAAAAGGAAAACAAAAGTGATAATGATACGGAAAATGAGCAGCAGGAACTGTTTCGACAGGGACAACGTACAGTGACGACAACATACAGATTACGCTGACAGAATATCGGGAAAATGACACCACCGTTTATGTGGCAGATGTTGTGCTCTCCTCACCGGAATATTTGCAGACAGCATTCGCGCAGAGCAGTTATGGGCGAAATGTGACGGAGAAAACATCTGAGATGGCACAAGATGCGGGCGCGATTTTGGCAATCAACGGAGACTATTATGGAGCACAGGAGAAGGGATATGTGATCCGTGATGGCGTATTGTATCGGGATACGGCAAAAACAGACCAGCAAGATCTGGTAATCTATGAAGATGGGACAATGAAAATTATCTCGGAAGATGAGGTGACGGCAGAAGAATTGCTGGAAGAAGGGGCGAAGGAAGTACTTTCTTTTGGTCCGGCGCTGATCACAGATGGTGAGATTGCGGTGACGGAGTCCGATGAAGTCGGAAAAGCGATGGCGAGCAATCCGAGGACTGCGATTGGAATGATTGATGATTTACATTATGTGTTTGTAGTTTCAGATGGGCGAACAGAAGAAAGTGAGGGATTGTCACTTTTAGAACTGGCGGAATTTATGGATTCCCTCGGGGTAAAAACAGCTTATAATCTGGATGGCGGCGGATCTTCCACAATGTACTTTAACGGCGAGGTCATCAATCAACCGACCACAAATGGGAAAAGTATTCAGGAGAGGAGCGTGAGTGACATTGTCTACATCGGCTATTAAAACAGGATTACAATATTTTACGGCAGCTCTGTTCTGCGCTCTGTTCGGAGCAGTCTATGAATTGTTCAGTCACAGTGTATTTTCCTATTATATGTTATACGCATTCATGATTCCTCTGGTGGGCGGAGCATTGTTATTTTTCCTGATGGGGTATTTTCAGTGGAAGATTCCCGGGAAAGTTTCTCGAAGCTTATGGCAGTTTGGGATTGCAGCATTGACTGTCGGTTGTCTGCTGCAGGGCGTTTTGGAAATCTACGGCACGACCAACCGGCTGATGATTGTTTATTGGGTGACAGGAGGAGCATTTCTTATCGGAGGAGCAGCTGCATATTTTGCAGGCGGCAGACGACGTATGGAGTAACGGATAAAAAGGAGTGGTATTTTGACCTTAGAACAATATTATGGTGAAAAACTGCAGATGCTGCGAAACGGGCAGCAATATCTATCAGATATGATCGCGGAATATCCGGTGAAAAAGACGGCGGACGGGATTCAGCCGATTCTTTATATAAATTCTCGAATCAAAGCACCGGAAAGCCTGATGCTAAAATTGCAGAAAAAAGGACTGCAGGCGGATTGTGATACGGCGCTGAGAAAGATACACGACATCATCGGAGTCCAGGTGATCTGTTCTTTCGGGGAAGAAGTATATCGGGTTGCACAATGGATTTCCAATAGAGAACATGTGGAAGTGATAGAACGTAAAGATTATATTGCCTATCCGAAACCAAATGCTTATCGAAGCCTTCATTTGATTGTAAAGTTTACAGAAAAAGGAATGGAACAGATTACCGCCGAGATACAGCTTCGGACAATTGCCCATGATTTTTGGGCTGTGCTGGAGCACCAGATGAAGTATAAAAAAAGTGTAGAGCATGAGACTGTAATCAAAAGTGAGTTGAAACGATGCGCAGATGAAATCGCATCACTTGACGTGTCCATGCAGACCATTCGGGAGCTTTTACGGGAGTGGGAAAGTCACAAATAATTTTTTGCACTAATTATTTTTTATGCAGTTGCTATAAATGGATATACCTCTGGACTATGCAAATGTTGAAAGAAATGGTAAACTAGGGAGTGTTGATCAAGTGAGCTAATTACATAAAGACTTTATTTTAGGTGATTTTTGCGGACGCGGAAGTAATGATTATTGCTATTTTAAAGGCAATTCGCGTTCTTAAAAATATTAGCTGTGAAGCAATGACTGGACAAGTCATTGCTTCCGTTTTCAATTGAAGGTTAGAGAAGACTAAGGAATATAAGGAGGGAGCAACAAATGAAGTTAAGTGAATTATCAATAGGAAGCACTGCAACCATACTTCGTGTGGGAGGGGCAGGCGCACTGCGCCAGCATTTTTTGGACATGGGGCTGATACAGGGAACGGAGGTCACTGTCGTAAAATATGCACCGATGGGAGATCCGGTGGAATTGCGTATCCACGGTTATGAACTGACGATTCGATTAGCAGATGCAGAAAATATCGAGACCAGTGAGCCTCATAAGCCAAAAACCTCGAAAAAGAAAGTGGCAAAGCCAGAGAAACATCATCCGGGATATGGTGAGGGAGGAAAATTCCATGATAGAAATCACGAAAATCCTCTTTCGGACAGTGAGACACTCACATTTGCCCTTGTAGGAAATCAAAACTGTGGAAAGACCACATTGTTCAATCAGTTGACCGGCGCCAAACAACATGTCGGAAATTTCCCGGGTGTGACGGTGGATCGAAAAGATGGCGTAATCAAAGGACATGACAATACACTGATTACAGACTTGCCGGGAATTTACTCTATGTCTCCATATAGCAGCGAGGAGATTGTGACAAGAGAGTTTGTTATCCATGAAAAGCCAAAGGGAATCATCAATATTGTAGATGCGACGAATATCGAGCGAAATCTTTATCTGACCATGCAGCTTTTAGAACTGGGAATCCCAATGGTTGTCGCCTTGAACATGATGGATGAGCTGCGGGAAAATGATGGATCTGTACTTGTCAATGAGATGGAGGAAGAGCTGGGAGTTCCGGTTATCCCGATTTCAGCGGCAAAAGGAGAAGGAATCGAAGAACTGATTCGGCACGCAATTCATGTGGCGAAATATCAGGAACAGCCTTTGGAGACCGACTTTTGTAAGCGGGAGGAAGGTATCCACAGAGGAATCCATGCGGTCATGCATCTGATTGAAGATCATGCGGAAAAAGTGAGGATTCCGGTGCGCTTTGCGGCGAGCAAGGTGATGGAAGGTGACACGAAAATTTTGGAACAGCTGAAGCTGACAGCGAATGAGCAGCATGTTTTGGAAGAAATTGCAAAACAGACAGAGGAAGAGACCGGCATGGACCGTGCGGCCGCGGTTGCCCAGATGCGTTTTGATTATATCGAGGATATCTGCGGCGAGACTGTCATCAAACCCAAGGAAAGCAAGGAGAGGGTAAGAAGCAGAAAAGCAGATGAGTTCCTGACCGGGAAATATACAGGAATTCCGGCATTTATCGGAATCATGGGAGTTGTGTTCTGGCTCACGTTTAATGTGATCGGCGCGTTTTTACAGGGGCTTTTAGAATCTGGAATCACAGCTTTGACAGATCTGGCGGACAAGGCGATGCAGGCGGCAAATGTCAACAGTGTGGTACATTCTCTTGTGATCGACGGAATTTTTAGCGGTGTCGGTGGAGTCTTAAGCTTCCTGCCGATCATTGTGACACTCTTTTTCTTCTTATCAATTCTGGAGGATAGTGGATATATGGCACGTGTGGCATTTATCATGGATAAATTACTTCGAAAACTTGGTCTTTCCGGAAGAAGTATTGTGCCGATGCTGATTGGATTCGGGTGTACGGTCCCGGGTGTTATGGCGAGCCGTACATTGCCATCAGAGCGAGACCGTAAAATGACGATTCTGCTGACGCCGTTTATGAGCTGTACGGCAAAGCTTCCAATCTATGCATTTTTTACTGCAGCATTTTTCCCGGATCATGGAGCTTTGGTGATGATTGCACTGTACGTGTTTGGAATTGTGATGGGAATCGTTATGGCGCTGATTTTCAAAAAGACAGCGTTTAAAGGAGAGGCAGTGCCGTTCGTCATGGAACTTCCAAACTATCGTATGCCGGGAGCAAAGAATGTGGGACATTTGTTATGGGATAAGGCAAAAGACTTCTTGCAGAGAGCATTTACGGTTATATTCATTGCGACGATCGTCATATGGTTTTTGCAGAACTTTGATACAGGGCTGAACATGGTATCCGATTCACAACATAGTATTCTGGCTCTTGTCGCAGGAGCACTTGCTCCAATCTTTATTCCGGTTGGATTTGGAGACTGGAGAATTGTGACAGCGTTGATCTCAGGATTTCTCGCTAAAGAAAGCGTGGTCTCATCGCTTACGGTGTTGTTTGGAAGCACAGTGACTTTGCAGGGAAGCCTGACGACAGTCGGCGCAGCTGCACTCTTAGTATTCTGTCTGCTTTATACACCGTGCGTTGCTGCAATCGCATCTGTAAAACGTGAACTTGGCGGGAAATGGGCGGTGGCTATGGCCATCGGACAATGCGTAATCGCATGGATCATGGCGTTTGTGGTATATCACATTGGAATGCTGTTTTAGTGGTAAACGACAGGGAAGAAGTACAGTATAGAAAGAATTAACCGATAAGGACTTGTAAATCAAACAAAGCTCTTATATAATAAATCTATTCATTAAAAAGTAGGAGGATATTTTTGTGAAGAACGAAACGGTCATCGTCCTTGACTTTGGGGGACAATACAATCAATTAATTGCAAGACGTGTCAGAGAATGTAATGTATATTGCGAAATATATTCTTACAAGAAAAATCTGGAAGAAATTAAAGCGATGAATCCAAAAGGAATCATTTTGACAGGCGGACCTAACAGTGCGTATGAGGCAGATTCACCGACATACGACAAAGAATTGTTCGAGCTTGGAATACCGGTGCTTGGAATCTGTTACGGTTCCCAGCTGATGATGCACCTATTGGGTGGAACAGTAGAGAAGGCTCCGGTTCGCGAGTATGGAAAGATTGAAGTGACAGTGGATACAACATCCCAATTGTTTACAGATATTTCCGAGAAGACAATCTGTTGGATGAGCCATAACGACTATATTTCAAAAGCAGCACCGGAATTTGATATCATTGCGCACACGGCAGACTGTCCGGTGGCAGCAGTACAGAACGTAGAGAAAAAATTATATGCAACACAATTCCATCCGGAAGTACTTCACACACAGGAAGGAAAGAAGATGCTTTCTAACTTCGTATATAATGTATGTGGCTGCTCAGGTGACTGGAAGATGGATTCTTTCGTGGAAAACTCAATCAAAGCAATCCGCGAGAAAGTAGGAGACGGAAAAGTGCTCTGCGCACTGTCTGGTGGTGTGGATTCCTCTGTGGCAGCAGTTATGCTTTCAAAGGCAGTCGGCTCACAGCTTACCTGTGTGTTCGTAGATCACGGACTTCTCCGCAAAAACGAAGGAGATGAAGTAGAGGCGATTTTCGGACCGGAAGGAAACTACGAGTTGAACTTTATCCGCGTCAATGCACAGGAGCGTTTTTATGCAAAATTAAAAGGCGTGGAAGATCCGGAAGCAAAACGTAAAATCATCGGAGAAGAGTTCATTCGTGTATTTGAAGAAGAGGCGAAAAAAATCGGAGCAGTAGATTTCCTTGTACAGGGAACGATTTATCCGGATATCGTAGAGAGCGGACTTGGCGGTGAATCAGCAGTCATCAAATCTCACCACAACGTAGGTGGACTTCCTGACTACGTAGATTTCAAAGAGATCATCGAACCACTTCGCGATCTCTTCAAAGACGAAGTGCGTAAAGCCGGATTGGAACTTGGAATTCCGGAATACCTTGTATTCAGACAACCATTCCCAGGACCGGGACTCGGTGTTCGTATCATTGGAGAAGTCAATGCGGAGAAAGTGAAGATCGTACAAGATGCAGATGCAATCTACCGTGAGGAGCTGGAAAAAGCAGGCGTGGCAAAAGATATCGGACAATACTTTGCAGCGTTGACAAACATGCGCTCTGTAGGCTGCATGGGTGATGAGAGAACATACGATTACGCAGTTGCGCTTAGAGCGGTTACAACGGTGGACTTTATGACAGCGGAATCTGCAGAGATTCCTTGGGAAGTGCTTGGAAAAGTTATGAACCGAATTGTGAATGAAGTGGATCATGTGAATCGAGTACTGTATGATATTACAAGCAAACCACCAGGAACGATAGAGTTTGAATAAATCGAGTTGCTTAAAAAAGCCAGTGTTTATGCGGGTTTCA
>ERZ791737.1570-NODE-1570-length-10382-cov-24.981021_pt1 | contig 10382 bp, 9 predicted proteins | sample MGYA00510042_ERZ791737 | MGnify/ENA primary metagenome ERZ791737 (study PRJEB30046, sample SAMN00791965) | human gut metagenome | study: EMG produced TPA metagenomics assembly of the A metagenome-wide association study of gut microbiota in type 2... | reverse complement strand
TGTTCGGCACGGATTTGCTTCTGCAATGCCAAAGAATCTACTGATTTTAATTTTTTGTCTATCGGTGCCTGGCGGGCAATCAGGTCTTGTGAGAAAGAGCTCAAGCTGACCATAGCCGCAACAGCGACCAATCCTGTTTTAATAATGCAATTGAAATTCATTCCTTTTTTATCAATTCTATTTAATATTCGTCATTTGCATACAGGTAGTTAAATGTTGCCTGCTTGTAATCAAATATTTCTTCCGGTTTAAAAAATCTCTTTAATTCAATAGCCGCAGTCTCCGGAGAATCAGAAGCATGAACTATATTTTCCTGAAAGCTCATGCTGTAATCCCCACGAATGGTACCCGGGGCAGCCAGACGTCCATTAGTTGGTCCCGCCAACGTACGGACTGTTTGAATAGCATCCACACCTTCGAAACAACAAACAATGACAGGAGCTGTCATCATCGAATCTTTCACACGCTGAAAGAAGGATTTGCCGCTAAGGTGGGCATAATGTTCGCTCAACAATTCATCAGTCAGTTGCATCATCTTCATGCCAGCCAACCGTAATCCTTTACGCTCAAAGCGATGAGTAATCTCACCAACCAATCCCCGTTGAAGGGTACACGGTTTTAAAATGACCAGCGTTTTTTCAAGCATAATACTCGACTTTGCAAATGGTTAAACAATACATTTACTAAAAAAATTCTTCCAAAGATAGTGTTTTCCTACGAAATGGCAAGAAAGTTATTAACTATTTTTCAGATGCTTAGAACGAAAAGGAAGAGGAATCAGGTCGTTAAACTCCTATAAATAGGGAGAATAGAGCCGAAATATGTTTTGCAACACATTTGCGCAAATAAACTGCATGTTTAACCGTTTTTCAGCTTATGGCAGCCCAGTTAACATTCGTTTTCCGTAAGGCTTTAAGCTGTCGCCATAAGATTTCGTTCTCCGGACTTTGTGCTGCAGGGTCTTGTTCTACAATACTTTCAGCTATAGCACGAACGTATTGCAACAGTTGACCGTCGCGGACAATATCCGCAATCTTCAAATCGAAAGCGATACCGCTTTGCTGTGTACCTTCAAGATCACCGGGACCACGCAATTTCAAATCGGCTTCTGCTATTTCAAAGCCATCATTGGTGCGCACCATGATTTCCAATCGTTTCCGGGTATCCTCCGTCAACTTGTAATTCGTCACCAGAATACAATAAGACTGTTCTGCTCCACGCCCTACCCGACCGCGCAACTGATGTAACTGTGATAACCCGAAACGTTCTGCATTTTCAATAATCATAACCGAAGCATTCGGAACGTTCACTCCCACTTCAATGACAGTGGTAGCTACCATGATCTGCGCTTTCCCCGAGACAAAAAGCTGCATTTGTTCATCTTTCTCGGCAGGTTTCATTTTGCCATGCACTTTACAAACCGTACACTTCGGAAACTCTTCCAGAATATACTGATACCCTTCTTCAAGATTCTTCAAATCAATCTTTTCGCTCTCTTTAATCAGCGGATAGACAATATAAACCTGGCGTCCTTCGTCGATCTGCTTACGTACCGAACGATACATGCTTTCCCGGCGATTGTCGAATTGATGGATGGTAGTAATCGGTTTTCTTCCGGGTGGAAGTTCATCGATAACAGACACGTCCAAGTCACCGTACAAAGTCATCGCCAACGTACGGGGAATGGGAGTGGCAGTCATTACAAGTACATGCGGAGGTTGAACATTCTTACTCCAAAGACGGGCACGTTGAGCCACGCCAAAACGATGTTGTTCGTCAATCACAACGAAGCCTAAAGAAGAGAAATTGACAGTATCTTCAATAACGGCATGTGTTCCTATTAATATCTGCACATCTCCTGTCAGCAATCCGGTCAGAATCGCTTCTCTCCTTTTTCCTTTAATAGAACCTGTCAATAGCTCAACACGGATATCCATGCCAAAAAGCAATTCCTTAATGGTTTCGTAGTGCTGGTTTGCCAGGATTTCGGTAGGTGCCATCATACAAGCCTGATAGCCATTATCCAATGCCAGCAGCATACTCATCAAGGCAACCAGTGTTTTTCCACTTCCTACATCTCCCTGCAAAAGACGATTCATCTGTCTGCCACTGCCGACATCGTTCCGTATCTCTTTCAACACCCGTTTCTGCGCACCCGTCAGTTGGAAAGGAAGACTCTTTGCATAAAATGTATTGAACACATCTCCCACTTTTTCAAAGATGTATCCACGATACCTTTTCTGCCTGTCTTTGGCATATCGGAGAATGTTTAACTGAACATAAAACAGTTCTTCAAATTTAAGACGGTATTGTGCCCGACGGAGGACGTCAGGATTGGTTGGGAAGTGGATATTCCGGAGCGCTTCCGTCAAAGGCATCAAATGATGCTCCGTCAGTAACTTGGGAGAAAGTGTTTCAGGTAAAGGCTCCTGTATCTGCTGAATCACCGTTGCCATCATCTTCTCAATCGCGTGAGAGTTGAGGAAACTGCGTTTCATCTTCTCCGTCGTACTATAATAAGGTTGCAGCCCCACCGAGGAAAGTTTCAAATCATCCGGTTTGTCTACATCAGGATGCGCCACATTGATACGTCCGTTGAAAACAGTAGGTTTGCCGAAAATGATATATTCCTCGTGAAGTTTATACTTTCCCAAGATGTACTTTATACCTTGAAACCACACCAAATCCACGACTCCTGTACCATCCGAAAAATGCGCTGTCAAACGGCGCTGCCGTCCTTCACCAATGGTCTCGAAACCGAGGATTTCTCCTTTCAACTGGATATACGGCATATTGCCATCTATTTCATGAATGTAATAGATGCGGCTCCGGTCAATATATTTATAAGGGAAATAATAAATTAAATCGTGCAAGGAATAGATTTCCAACTCCTTATTTAACACAGCGGCTTTTTGAGGGCCTACACCGGAGATAAATTTTATGTCGCGTGTGGCTAAATCGAACATTTATAAAAGAGCACTCCCTACTTTTAAATCGAAAGGAGTTGTTATTTTTATATTTTCACGGTTGCCTTCTGCCAGATAAACGGGCATTCCCATCGCTTCCACAACGGAAGCATCATCTGTAAAGAAGGGGGTAAATTCCTGGGCATAGGCTTGTTGCAGCAACTCTACATCAAACACTTGCGGCGTTTGCACCAGTTTATAATCAATCCGGCTGACTGTTTCACTTCCGGCATCTGTCAAATGGCGAAGCGTCTCTACTACATCCACCACAGGAATCACTGCTTTTTGCACCTCTGCCAACTCATAACAACGGCGAATCACTTCTACTGATACAAACGGGCGTACTCCATCATGCACTCCCACCAATCCCGGCTCTTGCACCAGTGCCAGCCCGTTCTTTACGGAATGGAAACGTGTTTCACCTCCTTCTGCAAGGACATGTTTTACCGTAAAATGATGTTCATCGCAAAGTTGCTTCCAGAAACTTTGTTGCTCCTGCGGAAGCACCAATATGATTTGAAGTGCCTCGTCATATCTCCTGAAGACTTCCAGGGTATGCATCAATACAGGTTTATCACCCATGGGAAGGAATTGTTTAGGAAGATCACTTCCCATTCGCAAGCCCTTTCCACCGGCGACAATGATTACATATTTCTTCATGGACGGTTTAGCGTTTAACGCACATCGCTTCTACCAGTTCGTCTACTTTTTCTTTACCTACCAACAGGTCAACGATTGTCAAGGCAAATTCCATAGCAGCACCCGGTCCCATACCCGTAATGATGTTTCCATCACGTACGACATGTGCATTTACACATTCGGCACCATCCAGATATTGTTCGAAACTCGGATAACAGGTAGCCTTCTTTCCTTTCAGCAGTCCCAGTTTACCCAACACCATCGGAGCAGCACAAATGGCAGCAATAGGTTTACCTTTTGCAGCAAAATCAAGGATCAATTTGCGCAATCCTTCGTGCTTGTCAAGTGTAGCAGCTCCCGGCATTCCTCCCGGCAACAACAGAAGTTCAGCATCAAAGAAATCACAATTCTCGAAATTGATATCGCAAAGAACGGATACATCATGTGCTCCTACTACAATTTCATCCGGTGTAACGGATACGATTTCTACATTCAGTCCGGCACGTCTCAACGTGTCAATAGCAGTAAAGGCTTCAATTTCTTCAAAACCATCTGCAAAAAAAGCGTATACAGTTCCCATAATGCTTAATATATTTGGTTAATGATACTATCTCAAGTTAAAATAATAGGTGATTGTCCCTGTCTGGTTATTCACTCCATCGATCGTATTAAAACGGGCTTTCTTAGCTGCATCCTCCGCCGCCTTACGCAAAGCGGAATTTACAGTGTTCGTTTGAGGGCTAATGCTGGTCGATATCACTTGCCCTGCAGGATTCACGGTGATATTCACCACTACACATCCTTCTTCCTGCACATTATATACAGGCTTCGGCAAACTGCCCGTACCTAAAGAACGTCCGCCAAGGTCAAATGTTCCATAACCTCCGGTTCCGGTCTTCGCTCCGGTAGAAGAGTTACCCTCCTTGCTACCTTCGGTTCCCGTGCCACTAGCCGCTGTTCCTTTATTTCCTGTCATTTGCGCTCCTTTTCCAAACGCACCGGACACCCTCTTTCTGGCAGCTTCTTCGGCAGCCTTACGTTCACGTTCCGCTTTTTCTTCTGCCAGTCGTTTCGCTTCTGCAGCTTTTTCCGCTTCCGTTTTTTCCGGCTTCTTCACCGGTTCTTTCGGCTTGACCACCTCTTTAGGTTTCACCGTCTCTTTTTTCGGTTCTTCCGTCTTAGGCTTCAAAGTGACCGTTTCCTCTTCAGTCTGTGTCAGTAAATCCTGTTCAGAAGGGAGTTGCGGTTCTGTTTCCGCAGGCGGTGCTGCCGCATCTTCATCCATAATATCCACATCTACCAGAGAAGGATCATCAAAGCCGCTCGCTGTATCCACATTCCCCAGCATCACAGGCACTCCGCCTGCATCTTCATCCGGTTGGGGGACAGTAAAGCTCACCAGAATCAAAAGAGCAATCACTGCCACATGCACCAACAGTGCACCGAGCGCTCCTATGTATTCACCCTTTTTTCTTCTGTCCATTGTTTCTTATTGATTTTCAGGCGGGCGGGTAGCCAGCACCATCTTAAAATGATTCTCGTTTGCAATGTTCAATACCCTTACAATCTCACGATAAGGTACCGATTCATCTGCATACAATGCCACATACATTTCCGGTTCCTTCTCTGCACAACTCTGCAAAAATGAAGTCAGATCGTTCAGCGCCACCGGCTGCTCTTTTTCATTGCCGAAAGTGGCATAGAAATTCAAGTCCTTATCGATAACCACTCTTGTCAGCGGCTTGGCCGAAGTCTGCTGCTTGCCTTGAGGCAACAATACCTTTATGGCATTGGGCGACACCACCGTAGAGGTTATCATAAAGAATATCAGCAACAGGAAGATGACGTCCGTCATGGAGGCCATGCTGAAATTGGGCGATACTCTATTTCTTCTTTTTAATCCCATCTGCCAATTATTTTGCAGGCTCGTTCAACAGGTCCATGAACTCCATTGTACGAGATTCCATTTTATTTACCACACGGTCTACCAGCATCACCAGATAATTATAGGCAAACATAGCGATGATACCGACAATCAGACCACCGACCGTTGTAATCATAGCTTCATAGATACCTCCCGAAAGCAAAGTGATATCAATGTTTCCACTTCCGGCATTCGCCATTTCGTAGAATGCGCGTACCATACCGGTCACCGTACCGAGAAATCCGAGCATTGGAGCACCTCCGGAAATAGTTGCCATCACAGTTAGTCCTTTTTCCAACTTTGCAACTTCAATGTTACCCACATTCTCAATAGCTACCTGCACATCGTTAATAGGACGTCCCAGACGGCTGATTCCTTTTTCTATCATACGTGCCGAAGGGGTATTCATCGTACGGCAATAGTTAATAGCCGCTTTGATCTCTCCACTATGAATATAGTCTTTAATCCGTTCCATAAACATGGGGTCCTCTTTTCCTGCTTTGCGAATCATGTAGTTACGTTCAAACAGGATATAGAAACAGATAACCGACAGTACGCCCAATACAATCATAATCCATCCACCCTTGACAGCCATATCAAGCATGTTCATTTCCGGAGCGTTTACCTCCGTCAGCACGGGGTTGGCAGTAGCCAGTGAGTCGGCCATATTCATAGCCCCTTGGGCTAACAAGATCATTGCATTCATGAGCGTAAACAGTTTTTATATTCCTGAATGGTACGTTCGAGTCCCAGATACAGTGCATCGCTAATCAACGCATGTCCGATAGACACTTCATCCACCCAAGGAATGTTTTTATAGAAATAATTTAAATTCACCAGACTTAAATCATGACCGGCGTTCAATCCGATACCCAGTTTACGGGCAGTCTTTGCAGCTTCGATAAAAGGAGCGATAGCTGCTTCCGGATTCTTCGGATAGTCCGTCGCATAAGGTTCAGTATACAGTTCGACGCGATCCGCCCCTGCTTTTGCCGCATATTCCACCATTTCAGGATCGGCTGCCACAAAAACGGAAGTACGAATGCCGGCACTGTTAAACTGATCGAGAACTTCCGTCAGGAATTCCTGATTTGCTTTCGTATCCCAACCTGAATTGGAGGTGATCTGTGAAGGATCATCGGGAACTAAAGTAACCTGATGAGGTTTTACTTTCAACACCAAGTCAATAAATTCCGGAGACGGATAACCTTCAATATTAAATTCAGTCCGCAACAGAGGACGCAAATCATATACATCAGAACGACGAATGTGACGCTCGTCAGGACGGGGATGAACGGTGATACCATCAGCCCCAAAAGATTCACAATCAAGCGCTACCTTTACTACATCGGGCACATTTCCCCCGCGAGCATTTCTTAGTGTAGCAATCTTGTTTATGTTTACACTTAATTTAGTCATAGTTCTACGTTATATTTGCCGCAAAAATACAAATATTATTATTAGTTGCCTAATAATACGAAACGCATTCTCTACTCTTTTTTGGTTATTTAAAGTAGAAATCCAAGAAAAAATGCCAAATTTGCATCCTGAACTAATGATGTTGCTTATGAAATTTGCCATTTTTGGAAATACTTATCAGGCTAAAAAGTCTTCTCATGCTGTCACCTTGTTTAAACTTTTAAAGAAACAAGGAGCAGAGATTGGTATGTGCAGGGAATTTTATCAATTCCTAGTTTCTGAAAATATGGATATTGAAGCAGATCAATTATTTGATGGTGATGATTTTACTGCCGATATGGTAATCAGCATCGGAGGCGACGGAACGTTTCTGAAAGCTGCCCGCCGCGTAGGAAGAAAAGGGATCCCTATTTTGGGAATTAACACAGGACGTTTAGGATTTCTGGCAGATATTTCGCCGGAGGAAATGGAGGAAACATTTGATGAAATCCAAAACGGCAGATATAGCGTGGAGGAACGAAGCGTACTTCAGTTGATCTGCAACGACAAACATCTCCAAGATTCTCCTTATGCCCTCAACGAAATAGCTATTCTCAAACGGGACAGCTCCTCTATGATTAGTATCCGGACAGCTATTAATGGCGCGTATCTGAATACTTATCAAGCTGACGGGTTAGTAATTGCCACTCCAACAGGTTCCACAGCCTACTCTTTGAGTGTAGGAGGCCCGATCATCGTTCCTCATTCCAACACTATTGCCATCACTCCGGTGGCTCCACATAGTCTCAACGTCCGCCCTATCGTTATTCGGGATGACTGGGAGATTACATTAGATGTAGAAAGCAGAAGTCACAACTTCCTCGTCGCCATCGACGGGAGGAGCGAAACTTGCAAAGAAACGACTCAACTAACCATTCGCCGGGCAGATTACAGCGTAAAGGTAGTGAAACGTTTTAATCACATTTTTTTCGATACACTCCGCAGCAAGATGATGTGGGGAGCTGACGGAAGACGGTAAGCAGTCCACATTATGCAACCGTTATTCCTCATCACCCGATTCAACTATACGGTACTTAAAAATAGAACTTCTAAAAAAAGGGACATTCAAGCTGTTGGGAATGCAACAATTTTGGGTATAGATTCCAACTAAAGACAAAAAGGGCTGGGATTTACAATCTTCAGAAATCAGATTAACATTATTTTCCCCTATATTTACTCAATAAGATTAAAATATACTGATTACACTTGCAAATCATTCTTTTATAGACAACAGTCATTCATTTTATCAGTTTCTCCTTACCTTTATTTACATACAAACTAGAGAAAAAAATAGCTTCTAATCATTCCTATATGAGTTCCTCACCGAGAAATGAGATGTCCCTCACCGAGGAAGGATAAGTTCCTCGGTGAGGGACATCTCGTTGGTTTTAATCCAACGAAGGCTTCCATGATTAAAAAGCTGCATATTGTCTGCAAATTCATGCTGCGCTCGCCCTATTTTCTGTATATTATTGCAATTATTTATGCAGTTCTTTCCCCAGTTCATCCATAAAAGAACAACTGTTGCCCGAAGAAATATTAAAAACAGACCATCGGGTTAGCTAATATAGAAGAAAATAGAATATCGGTAGAGAAAAAGAATACCCCGATATTAATCTAACATAAAGGTCTGCGAACCAATCAGATTACCACCTTCGAAGATATCAACACGGTAGTTTCCGGCATACAAGAATTCTTCTACATCCCAAAACACATTGATATTCTGTTCTTCTCCGTTATATTCAATATACTTCTTAATTGAATAAACCAATGTACGGTTTTCATAAGGGAAAGTATTGGATGCACTCTTGGTCAGTACATCATTATCGGGTTTGGTAATACGTACATAGATGGTACGTTCACCGTTTTCGGCGGTTATATTCTTCACGACCGTGAAACTGATGGCTAACTTCACCACGTCTTTCACTTTCTTCGCCACTTTACCACGTTTATTGCGTGGTTCGATACGAATATTAGTTGCATCGAGTTGTGCGGCTAGCGTCACCTTCTTATTCAGATTCTTCTTTTCTTCAGAAAGGTTATCGATCTGTCGTGAAGCCTGATTATACTTTTGAGTCACTTCAGCTATGACCTGTTTCTGCTGTGCAGTCAGTTTATTCAGAGAGTCGATCTGATTAATATATCCAATCATTACCTTACGCAAAGTAGCCAACTCATTCTTTAAACGACGAATCTCTGTAGCATTCGTGCTCTTCACTGTACGAAGTTCTTCCAAGAGACGTTGAGTTTTCAATTGTTCCTGTTCCAGTAATTGAGATAAAGAGTCATTAGAAATCGTCATCTTTAACTCATCATATTGTTGTGCAAAACGGGTATATTCGTTTTCCAGATCTTCCTTATCTAATTGGAACTCCTGCACTAACTCCCGGTTAGCTTGTTTTTCGGTAAACAATAAATAAGTAATACCAATAATAGCTATCACCAAGATAGCCACGGCCGCAATAAGAAGGCTTTTTTTACTCATAGTTTCAGTTGTGAATTGATAACGTGCGCAAAAGTAATCATTTCGCAACAGAAGTCAAGTATAAAAAGTGAGAGTTTTTGAAAAACTCCCGACTAATCTATGCAATTTTAATTTATTAACCAGTCAACCAGGCCGAACCGACAGACGCAAAGTACCCCGACTGATTCTCCTTTATGATCCTAAGCGGCCACTGGCATTACCTGATCGGAGCAGCCTTATTTGCGACTTTTACCTCGTTTGCGTACTGGTTTTGAAGCAAATGACACTTTAGCAAACCAGTATTGAAATTATTTTTTAGTGAAGCGGTAGCCCGAGAAATAATATAGAATTTACCTAACGTACAAACGTACGTTATCTACCGTGTGAATGTCCGTTACCTACCGGGCGAGCATCAACAACCTACCAGACAAAAGTCGGTCATCTGCCGGACGAACAGTTCATGAGGGACACGGGAACAGAAACGGCACCGACGAAGTGATCCGAACCGACAACGGCAGCATCCAAAGCCATCTTCTCTGCCCAGTATTATTGCTGTTGTTTATAACAGAAATAATACTTTTACTTACTCTTCTCTTCTCTACTCTTCTCTACTCTACTGGTTTTCATTGGGTTTTTCCCCCTTACTGGCGGGCGTTTCAGCGCTTCGTACAGCCCTCTCCGAACACCCTCGTTTTTGTATCGTTTTCGTTGTTTATTCTCCACTTCTCTTCCACGCTTGCCAACGGCTTGTTCGACTACTTTTTTTTCATGATAGCTATCCATTCCAGAGAACTTCGACCTTTAACTAAAATTATTACGGAAAAATTTCTTTAATCAGGATTATCGTTGTAATTTTGTCGCGCTAAAAGATAAAACAAATTATCAACTTTTTAAATATATAGTATTATGTCAAAAGTAACCGTAGTAGGCG
>ERZ791737.1565-NODE-1565-length-10411-cov-3.907976_pt1 | contig 10411 bp, 8 predicted proteins | sample MGYA00510042_ERZ791737 | MGnify/ENA primary metagenome ERZ791737 (study PRJEB30046, sample SAMN00791965) | human gut metagenome | study: EMG produced TPA metagenomics assembly of the A metagenome-wide association study of gut microbiota in type 2... | reverse complement strand
TCCACAAGTTAGCTTAACAGCTTGCAAAAGTCATATAAAATGAGATTTGAAAGGATTAGAGACTAATTATGATGAAATGCGAATGGATATTGTGTCCTGTTTGTGGGAGCAAAACCCGTAATAAAATTAGGAAGGACACTGTTTTGGAGAATTATCCCCTTTATTGTCCAAAATGCAGACAAGAAAGATTGATTAAAGTTGACAACTTGAAGATAACTGTCATCAAAGAGCCAGACGCTTAAGACGCAGAGCCGATGAAATTGTGGAACAATTCACGAATCATCGGCTCTTTTTGTTTCGTATTTGAAAGAACAAACTCACCAAATAAAAAAAACGATATTCGGGTGGGTTATTTTGTTATACCCTAAATTACCCTCTGACATTGAACAGCAGGAAGGGCGCATTTTAAGGCAGGGCAACATGAATGATAAGGTAAAGATTTTCCGGTATGTGACGGAAGGGACATTCGACAGCTACTCATGGCAGCTCATCGAAAATAAGCAGAAATTCATCGGTCAGATCATGACGAGCAAATCCCCTGTGCGCAGCTGTGAGGACATAGACGAAGCCGCCCTCACTTATGCGGAAGTGAAGGCTCTGGCAACGGGCAATCCCTACATAAAAGAAAAGATGGATTTAGATATTCAGGTATCCAAGCTGAAGCTGTTAAAGGCGAACCACACCAGCCAGAAGTACCGCTTAGAGGACAATATCGTGAAGCATTACCCGGTACAGATAGCCGCCATGAAAGAAAGGCTTGCGGGGTATCGTGCCGACATTCAGACCTACGCACAGAATAAATTCCCGGATAAAGACACCTTTTCCATAAAAATCGGCAACCGGGTATATACGGACAAAAAAGAAGCCGGGGCAGCGCTGATTGATATGTGCCGGAGCGCAAAACAGCCGAATATGGCGGTCACAATCGGGGAATATCAGGGATTTAAAATGAGCGTTTCCTTTGATTCGTTTTTTTCCAAGTTTACGGTCAACTTAAAGGGCAGCATCAGCCATGAGGTGGAAATCGGCACTGATCCGTTGGGGAATTTACAGAGGTTAAGCAATGCCTTAGAGGGCATGACCGGGAGAATGGATACGGTGGCGCAGAAACTGGAGAACGTGGAGCATCAGCTTGAAACCGCAAAAGTGGAGGTCACAAAGCCATTCGCACAGGAAGCGGAGCTTGCGGAGAAGCTGGAACGCCTGACAGAATTAAATGCCCTGTTAAACATGGACGAAAAGGGCGGCGATGGGATTGATATGGACGATGAGCCGGAAATTGACGGGGAACAGGAAGAACTGGACACAGAGGAAACGGGGCGTGATGCGGAAGCTGTGGCGGATGCGCCTTTTAAGCCGCAGATGAACCGGGCAGTATCGGAAAAGACAGCGGAGCATAGGAAGGAGAGGATATTAGCGGACAGTCCGAGAGGGCGCATTTCCGTAAAAGAAAAACTTGCCGAGATGCGGGAGAAGGCATACGGAAAGAAAATGCAGGAAAAGCCGGATTTGCAAAAAGGAAAGGGAAAAGAAGAAAGTTTATAAGGAGGACAAAAATGGAAACAGTAGGACAGAACACAAAACAGGTCATGGAGGAAAATGACGTATTAAAGCAGTTCATGGAGCTGCTTAACCAGCAGAACATGAAAGAGCAGTCACAGGATTTTATGGGGATTTTCTGGTATGTGGCGGGTATGCAGGTACAGCTTTCCGCAATGGTGGACGAGTTACAGGGTGTCCGGGAACAGCTTTCACAGATGCAGGAGAACCAGCCAAAATCAGTGAAAGAGAACCTCATGGATAAAGCGGCGCACCTTCAGGGGAAAATCACAAGCCTGTCGGAGCGCCTGACAGCGGTAAGAAACCGTCTGGTAGAAACAGCGGCACAGGCGGTCAGCGCCTTTAAGGAAAAAGGGAAAGCGGAGATGTGCAAGGTTCTCCAGAAAGGAATCTCCGGCGTGAAGTCCATGCTTTCCGATTACCGGGAACGTCTGGTTGAAGTGATGACGGATTTTGAAAAGACAGCCAACCAGATTGACAGCATCGGGGACGAACTGAAGCAGATCGGGAACAGCGTTTCCAACGTGGGCAGGCTGTTAGCCGGGAAAGGCACGAAAGAGGTATCGGACGAAAAGCCGGGTGTCGGTCTGACAAGGGCAATCAATACGCCTGTAAAAAAAGCGGTGGAGAACCTCCGGAAAAAGATTGATGCGGCGGATCAGGCATTTGAAAAGCTGGATCGGCTCTCTGACCGTCTGGATGCCGGGAAGGAAGCGGAGAAAGGCGGGCGGGTGTCCGTAAAGGATAAGCTGTCGCAGATGAAAGAAAAAGCGGGACAGCAGAAGAAAGCGCCGGAGCCGGACAAGGCAAAGGCGAAAAGCAAAGAGGAAAGTTTATAAAATTTATCAGCAAATAAAAATATCCAAAACGGGGGCAGACGGGGAAACTTATCTGTCCCCTGTTTTTATGGAGGAAAAGGAGAACGAACCATATGGCAGACGCAAGAACCGAGAAACAGAAAGTAAAGGAGATAACGGACAGGCTGGAGGAAGGCTTGAAAGAATTATTTGAGGGCGAGAAGTACAAAAGCTACCTGAATACCATGTCTAAATTCCATAATTACAGCGCAAACAATATCCAGCTCATAGAGATGCAGTGTCCGGGGGCTACATATGTTGCCGGGTACAAGAAATGGCAGAAAGAATTTGAACGCCATGTAAACAAGGGCGAGAGGGGTATCCGTATCCTTGCGCCCGCACCTTATAAAATCAAAGAGGAACAGGAAAAGATTGATCCGGTCACAAATGAGCCTGTGCTTGACCGGGACGGGATGCCCGTCATAGAGGAAGTGGAGATAAAGATACCCGCCTTTCGTGTTGTCACAGTGTTTGATTATTCGCAGACGGACGGGAAAGAACTTCCCGGACTTGGCGTGAATGAGCTGCATGGGAATGTGGAGCGTTATCAGGATTTTATGGAAGCACTCAGCAGGGTTTCCCCTGTCCCAATCCGTTATGAGGGCATGGAGGGTGACAGGAAAGGTTATTTTATTGACTTAAACCGCCCTATCGCCATTAAGGAGGGCATGAGCGAAGCGCAGACCGCAAAAACCGGAGTCCATGAGGTGGCACACGCTAAACTCCATGCAAAGGAGATTGAACAGGAAACAGGGACTGTCAAAGACCGGGAAACAAAAGAGGTGGAAGCGGAGAGCATCGCCTACACTGTCTGCCAGCATTTCGGGATTGACACGTCCGATTATTCTTTTGGGTATATCGCCGGGTGGAGCAGCGGAAAAGAAATGCCGGAGTTAAAATCTTCCCTCGATACAATACGCCGGACTTCCTCGGAACTGATAAAGGGGACTGAAGCGCAGCTTTTGGAAATTGAAAAAGAACGTGCTGCAGAACAGGCACAGGAGGATATGATTCTGCTTGTGGCAAATACAGACCGTTCGGAATATGACCTTTTGAGCGTTAAGGGCATGGAGAGGACGGAGCTTTTTAATTCGCTGCTTGCCATGAAAGACGATGACAGGCAGAGCGTGGAAGCCTACCTTGAAAGAGCCGGGGCATGGGTAACGCTGCTTGCCAATGAACGGAGCGAGGAAGTGGGGGAATATCATTTAGATTACGCTTACAATACGGATACCCATGAGATAACCGATTTTAAGGCATTACAGGAAGAACGGGAGAAAGCCAATATTCCGATTGAGTATGGCGATGTGGTTGTGAGAATCTCCACGCCGGACAGCGGGGAATATGAAACAATTAAAATCACAAATATGCAGTCAGAAGTGGCAAATGTTGTATATTCTATTCCATTTTTGCAAGAAAATGAGTGGAATGGAAATGTTCTGGACTATCTGCAGGAGAAAGGGTTTGAGTTTGTTCCGATTATGAGAACCGGGGGAGTAAATGACGGTTATCCGCAGTTCTATGATTTTGATGTGGATATGAGCGAATGGGAAGTGCATACCGCTTCGGAACTTCCGGCAACCGTACAGGCGGAGCAGCTTATTAACCGCATGGAATTTCACAGATCGGTGTATGACACAGATGAGCGCAACCTGATTATGAACCACGCTTATAAGCTGGATGATATGTACAAGACAACTTCCCTTGCCCATTCCCTTGCGGAGCAGAAAGACGATTTACCGATGCTTCTGGAAACAATCAAGGCGGCGGAGGAAGAAATTGACTTCCTTCCGGACGGTATGGTGGGGTTATCACAGATGCACGAATACGGGTATTCTTGGGATGAAATGCTCCCTCTGACAAAGGACAGGGCATCGGAGCTGTTCGGGGAGGATGTGTCGGTGTACCAGCTCCACGCAGACGGTTCAGAAACGCTTGTGGAGGACAGGGCGGCATTACAGGGGCATGACGGGCTGTTCGGCGTGGAAAAAAGCGATTGGAACGCTTATCTGGAATACCAGTCCATGAAGCAGGAATTAGAGGACAGCGAACCCAACCGGGAAGCACAGCTTTTGTATGGCAATGAGAGCAGGTTTGGCATCTATCAGCTTAAAGATACGGAGGAAACAAGGGATATTCGCTTTATGAATATGGATTACCTTGAAAAAGAAGGTATCTCGGTTTCCAGAGAGAACTACACGCTGGTCTATACCGGGGAGCTGAAGGAGGGCATGAGCCTTGAAGATATTTATACCCAATTTAATATAGACCACCCGGCAGACTTTACCGGGCATTCCCTTTCCGTCAGCGATGTGGTGGTGCTGCATCAGGACGGGGAGAACACAAGCCATTATGTGGATTCCGTTGGTTACAGGGAGATACCGGGGTTTACAAAGGAACTTTCCGTATCAGCAGAAGTCACTGTGGAAAAAGCGGAGGTCATGGAGGAAACAGCAGAAATTTTGGAGGGAGCAGCGGCAGAAAATACAGCGGTGGAGCCGGACGATGACAAGGTTTCCTATTATGTTATTGAGGATTTATCCACATGGGCGGAGAACAGCCCGGAAAAAAGTAAGCTGGAGCGTTTTGACAGCCTTCCGGAAGCGGTGGCGAAATTTGCGGAGTACCGGGGAGAAGATGTGGAGGACAAGCCGGATATGGCAAGGGCAACTCTCGGCTTCAATGTCAATGGCAGCGAGTTTGACCTGATCCACGTCAGGAACCATGAAAACTGTCTGTCACTGGATTTTACACACAGCAGGGCGGCAGAGGAAAGCAGCCGCTTCATGGATGATTTGCAGACTTTATATCATGAGGTCGGTTTTGATAAGGTAAGGGTACACCGGGAGATGTCACCGGAGGAAATCAAGGATTTTGTGAAACAGCGGTTTGAGCATCAGTTAAAGAGCAGCGGTCTTGATGATATTTCCCTCTATATGGACAGGTTTGATACACTTTACGGACAGGGGAAAATGGAACACCTCATGCCGACAGCTAACCAGAAGCAGATAGTGGAAGATGTACCGTTCATGGAGTGGGAAAATCCGTACATAGACACCAAAAGCCAGACAATGGGCAGAGAAGAAACAGAGCTTGCCTTCCGTCTGGCAGACCGTTATATCAGTATTCAAGAAGCTACGGAGGGATATGATTACACCATTTATGATATGAATTACCGGGAGCTGGACGGGGGTGTGTATGACAATCCGGACATAACAATTAGACAGGCACTTGATGAGATTGTAACGGATTTGAAAGAGCCTATGCACAGGAGTGAACTGGAGGGCAGTATCCGCACTGATGATGAACTGATACCGATTGATTATGATGGATTGATGGAAAAAGCGGAGCAGGCGGAAAAAGGGCATCTTGAGGAACGGATCAGAAACGAAGTGCCGGAAGCTATGGAAAGCAAGGTCATAGCGGATTTTAAAGCCAAAACTGAGGAATTATTTCATGGCATCAACGGGCAGACACAGGAAGATATAGAACTGAATGTTTACGCCTATTTACAGTCCAAGATTGACGAGTATGGAATGGATATACAGCTTGTGGATATGGCGGTATCCGGGAGCAGGTGCAGAGGTTTAGAGGGGGCTGGTTCTGACCTTGATGTGGTAGTGGAGTACCGGGGCGGGGAAAACGAAGATGCCCTGTTCAACGCCTTTAACGAGGACGGTTTTAAAATCGGCGGCGTTAAGGTAGACATCAATCCCATTACAGAGGGCAAGACCGGGACGCTTGGGGAGTATCTTCTGGGCGTGGAAGCCTACCTTGAGGAAAAACGTGCCGCCATGCAGGAGAAAGCCGCAGAACAGGCACAGGAGGAAAAACGGACGGTTGTAACCCTTACAGTGGCGGAGTGCGGGGAGTTCCACAATTTCGGAGAGTACCATGAGGATATAGCGGGTGTGGAGGAAGCAATCGCCATTTTCAACCGGATACCGCCAGAGAGGATGAACGCTATCCCAAGCATCGGCATCAATATCCATACAGAAGGGACAGAGAGCTATGAGGACACGCAGATGGATATTGTTTCGGGCAGAGTTGCGGATTTGGAGATTCTGGACTATGTGCCGGAGATTACGGACAATCCAAAGGCGGTGGAGGTCATTGCGGAGCTGATCGACAAGCTGCCGGATATAGAGGTCAGGGGTTCTCTGGAGAAGTGGCAGGCGGCTTTCCTTGCTGCGGAGATGGACCAGCTTTCCTACAACTACGACACTGTTCAGTACAATCAGACAGTGGAGGACAGGGAAGCGCAGATAGCGAATATCACAGAGGACATCAGGAACGGGAATACCGGGTATCTGAATGATTTCCTCAATGCGCTCATTTCAGACAGTATCCGGGAAGGCATGACGGATATTTTCGGGAAAGGGACGGAGCTTGATGACAGTGAGGGCGTACAGACCGCAAGGAAGGCGAAGGAGCTGTTAGATAAGCTAACAGAATACAAGCCGCTTGCAAAGATTGAGGAACTGGAAGAATGTAACTATAACATGATTGATAACGTCCTGAACAATGAGAAGCCAAAAGAAGAAAAGCAAGCAGGCAGAATTTCCATAAAGGAAAAACTGGCGGAGAAAAAAGCGGTCATCGAGCAGAGGGATAAGTCAGATAAGGAAGTCCCTGAAAAGGGAACAGAGAAAAAATCAGAGAGGGAGATATAAGCGATGGATAAATTTACAGTGGAAGAAATCAATTTGATGTGTGTGTTTGAGGGGCAGGACAGGACGGGCATGATTGCCGACATAAAGAATGTGATTCCCCATATACAGGACAGTGACATGGTGGAGCTTGCCGGACAGGTTTTAGGGAAACTGGAAACCATGAGCGATGCGGAATTTACAGAGGTGGCATTGGAAGCGGCGGAGTGATTGACGCAAATCTTTTATAGCATTATTCGACATAACGTGCTATAATTCTCTTAGTCAGATTAGAACGAGTAGGGATAGTCTGCGGTTGTCCTTTCTGGAAACGGAAAGGAGGTCGGTATGAATACGTTAGAAGTGCTTACGTTGGTGCTGGTGATTTTTGCAGCCTTGACATACATAGACAATAAACACAACCGCAAGTAACGGAAAAGGCTATCTTCTACTGCCATAGAGGATAGCCTTGTAATCCGTATTTTTTACGCTTTATAAGTTTCCGATTGTGCAACCGTCGGACACGCTAATATCCTTCGGCTTCTAAGATGATTATAAACCAACACTGCGAATTTTGCAAGAGGGTTTAGGGAATGGGGGTGCTTCGGCACTCCTGTTTTTTTGCAGATTTGTAGACTATATTACAGGAATATGGTCTTGTCTGCAAGGAATTTTTTTGTTTTTTATAACAAGGTAGGAAGAAATGGGTGGGATTCCGCCGCCTTCGGCATTGTGGGCAATGTGTATAACTTCCCGTTTTATGGAGCTGTGGGCAACACTGTTTGCAGCATGTGGGAAAGCTGCCCTTTGCTTTTCCACATGCTGTGAATGGTGTTGTCCATAGCGGAATGGGGAGTTATGCACATTTCCACGATGCTCTTTTGATTTTAAAGCCTTTTTCAGACAGGGAATTACCGGGAAGGGTTATTATCCCGGTCAGGCTGTTCCTGTGCGCTTTTTGTCGGCTCTGTGCGCCCTAAATACTGGTTCAGGTTCTCCAGTTTCCGGTTCAGCGATTTCAGCTCTTTTTCACAGTTTTTGTATGTGACGGTCAGTTCTTTTTTCTGTGCGGTCAGCTCCTGATATTCCGCTTTCAGCTTGTCAATGTTCAAGCCTTTTAAGGGGATGCCCGCCTGTTCCAGCATACGCCTTGCGCCGCCATAAAGGATGATCTGGCTCTCATGCTTACGGAAATAAGCGTCAGGATTTTTGGACTTCTTATAGGCGATATGATACGCTTTATTTGCCTTGTACTGCTCCGCATATTTGATGATTTCCGCAAGGTCTTTGATGCGGTTCTCCAGCTTGCGGACAGTCTGCTTTGCTTCCTTCCCGGTGGCGGCTGTGGTGGCGATTTTCTGTTCCAGTTCTTTTATAGAGCCAGCTTCATTATATGCCTGTGCCGCAATCTTTAAATTCTCAACCGCCGCCCACCTCTGCAGCCCCGGACTGTTCTGGAATTTCTCATCAGAGGTGTCAATCAATCTCTTATCTGCGTAATCCCTTTTCGGGATAACTGCCTTCCGTTCCCGTTTCAGTTCAATCCGTTCCTTGATCCGCTCCTTCGTGTATTCCTTTCCGAGTGACTTGATGCTGCCACGCACAAAACGGTCTTTGCCAAGTGGACGGAAGGAGATAAATTTGAGGGCGTCTTCCCCAAAAGTTTCCCCTTTTATCTCATAGCCTTTTGCCCGCATCAGGAGCAGAAATTCTTCATAGGTGGAGGATGATTTTATGGCGGCGTTGATGTCTTTCCTTATCTGTGTTTTCCATGCGGCGCTGTTCTTATCTGCCTGCCATTCGTTGTATTTTTTTCCACGCTCCCCACCGGGGATAATGACAGAAAGATTATGCTCGTTGCACAGCTCGTCACTTAATTTTCGGATGCGGTAATAGCTCTGCTTGCAATCATGGTATTTGTCATGTTCTATGTTGTCAGCAGCACAGAAAATGATATGGTTATGGACGTGACCTTTATCAATATGTGTGGTGACAACATAAGAAAATTTTCCCTCTAAAACCTTGTCGGCAAGTTCTTTCCCTATCTGGTGCGCTTCATCAAAACTGACCTCACCGGGAGCGAAAGCCTGTATCAGATGATAGGCTTTATTGGGGCTGTTTTCCCGGCAGTGGTCTAAGGTATATTTAAAGTCAATCGCTGCGGTTTCCGGCGCACAGGCATAGGAAGAAATGTAGATGCTTTCATCTGTCTTGTCCGGGTTGCATATGTAGGCTACCGCTTTATCAACGGTTGCTGTGATAGCATGGATTTTTGTGACTGCCATACCTGTTTCATCAACTCCTTTACTTCGTCCATATCTTCCTGATAGACGTGGTTTGTGCTGTTAATCCTCTTTGCAATCTGGTTCAGGTTAGAGCTGATCCGCCCCAACTCCGTATTGTATTCCCGCAAAAAACTGTAATCCACGTCATAGACATATCCGTATAAAATCAGCTTCCGTATAAAAGCCGATTTGCTTTTCATGCCGGACAGCTTAAACTTCTCATCAAGGATGTACTGCTCTTTGTCATCTAAGTGAAATTCATTCCGGTTGGTGCGTGTCCTGTTTGCCATTTTTACATCGTCCTTTCTAAATTTGGGCATAAAAAAACTGCTGTAACTTGTTCGGTTTACAACAGTCTGGTTTCGTGTCTGTTCAGTTATTTTTGGATAGAATTATCCATGTGTTATTGTAGCAAATCTGCGGGGGAAGGTCAAGGACTGGCAGAGAAAAAACGGAAAGAAAACCAAAGAGGGTTAGGGACACTTCCCTATGGAAATTTCATCATACGGACGGTAGGGAAGTATGGGGAATTTTGCCTGTGTGTCCGAACACAGGCAGTGCTTGCTATTTTTGAAATTTGTTATGAAAAAAATAAAAAACATATTGACAAATCTCGATATGATACATATAATAACACATAGACAAACATCAATGAATGGAGGCGCATGGAATGGATAATAAAAAAATTGCAGTCATGTTTAAAGCATTTTGTGATGAAAACAGATTGCAGATTTTAGGACTTTTGCGGAGTGGTGAGAGATGTGCTTGCGATATTTTAGAAGAAATGCATATTACACAGCCAACGCTGTCACATCATATGAAAATCTTGTGTGATGCTGGCGTTGTGACTGGAAGAAAAGAAGGAAAGTGGATGCACTATTCTATTTCAAATGAGGGTTTGAGTGAAGCTATGAGATGTTTGGAGCATTTTGTCAACTGCTCCAAGTATGAAAGTGGGAAGTCGTGTTGAAAAAAGTGATTGGTAGTAGAACTTTTTTACACGACTTATAATGGTATCGTAATTTAAGACACTTCAAGAGACATTTCTTAATGAATCTGA
>ERZ791737.1552-NODE-1552-length-10467-cov-2.653861_pt1 | contig 10467 bp, 9 predicted proteins | sample MGYA00510042_ERZ791737 | MGnify/ENA primary metagenome ERZ791737 (study PRJEB30046, sample SAMN00791965) | human gut metagenome | study: EMG produced TPA metagenomics assembly of the A metagenome-wide association study of gut microbiota in type 2... | reverse complement strand
TTTTTTCCCTCTGAGAAAAACCTCTTCAAATGTGCATTCGGATCAAATACATAATTATAGTCACAGATAATGGCATCCACCCACAACGACACATCCAATCCCATCTCAAACGGACATACACTATGCTTTTTCGCTTGAGTCTCTATATTCTCCCGGCTCATCTCCTCCATCGTAGTGATCATTTCATAAACCGCATCATTCACCCGGTCAAAATGTCCCTTTGCATATGGACATACATCTGGGTTGCATTCCGCCTTTTCACAAAAACAGATTTTCTCTTTCGCGGTCAATGTGGCAACTTTATACTGCAGACCATTCTTTTTTAGAATCTGAAATGCCTGCTCTGCCACGGTTCTTGTAATCGTCTTCGCCGTCAGGTAAAAAATCTTATCCCCCAGTCCTTCTCCTACCGCTTTCACCGCTGGGAATATAGTTGCCATCGTCTTTCCTACACCAGTAGGCGCCTGAATAAATAATTTTTTCTTCCTCAGAATTGTCCGGTAGACAGATGTCACAAGCTCTCTTTGCCCCTCTCTGTAAGGATATGGAAATTCTGCCTCCTTTATGGTCGCATCCCTTGTCTGCCTCCACTCGACTTGAAAGCGCGCCCACTTCTCATATTGCATCACAATATCCAAAAACCATCTCTCCAATTCCTCAATCGAAAATGTCTCCTGAAAACGCTTCACTTCCTCTGTCTCCATCTGACAATATGTCATCTGTACTGTAATGCTATCCAGTTCCTGCTGTTTTCCATAGATATACCCATAACATTTTGCCTGTGCAAGGTGCACGCTGACGGGCTTCTCAATATATTCCAGCTCACGCAAGACTCCTTTGATCTCATCAACCACAACTCCATCTGCTGTCTTCTGAATTCCATCTGCTCTTCCCTCTATTTGAATCGCAAATCCCTCACAGGGAACCGTAATCTTTAACGGAACCTCCGCATAATAGTCAGATCCCATCTGTCTTTGAATCTTCCGGTGAATTCTTCCACCAAGCTGCATAGCCTCTTTATCCGGCAGCCCCGCTTTTCTATTATCAATATCGCCTTCCCGCAATATAAACTCCACCAAATTGCGAACAGAAATACGAATTATCTTCTCTTCCATCTGTATTTCCTCCCGCCTCATTATAGCATGTTTATTTATCCATGTGTAAAATAAAAGCCCCAAACCTTCGGCTTACACCGAAAAAGATTCAGAGCTTCCTTCCATCACATATCTATGCTGCAAATTTTCTTAATGTCTTTTCAAAATTATCATTCTGTCCACCATACTGAACAGTCAGAGGCTGAGTCAAATCTAAGCTTAGAACTCCTAGAATAGATTTAGCATCAATTACCACACGGTTATAAAATACATCGATGTCAAAGTCGCACTGCCCAGCTGCTCTTACAAATTCTTTTACATCTTCGGTAGCAGATAGTCTTATTTGAAACTTCTTGTCCACTGTGATCACTCCTTTCATGGTATTGCTAAACACATTTTTTTATTATACCAATTCAATCGCTTGTCGTCAATTGTCGAATTGTATAATTAGAACTCATTTTTTGTCGATTATTGTACAAATTCAACCATGTTTCCACGAAACCGAATCGGTAAATGTTGTCTCTGTCTCTGGTAACTCTCTCTTTCTTCTATAGATATATTTTCAAAAAAGCCCTTCCAAAGTTCGGAGTACGTGTTCTCTGCATAGGATACCCTGTTTATCTTTTCTTTATTCAATTTTTCATTCCAAACAAGAAACCAATTCTGCTGTTTGCGATGTATCAGAAGCATCTGGTGGGTCTCATCATAGATCATCCAGTTCTCTAACGGCAAACGATTTGCAAAATGATCTGCGATGCATGTAAGCACTTGATTTTTAGGTGCAATTTTCGAAAAAAGCACTCCACTCTCCAACTCAGAAAAACGGATAAATTCCTGAAAACAGTGTGCTTCATTCTCCACTGTTCTCTTTAGCTCGAACACTTTTCTAACCTGCTTATGCGACAAATGCTCCATAATCTTCCTTTTATCGTGTATTCGCCTCGCCTCCTGCATCATTCCAAGAACTGCATTCGCCTTCTTTGCATCCTCTGCCAATATTGCATAATAAATATTCCGGTACACCTCCATCCCCAGATTCTTTTTTATCATATTCTCCACTGCAATTGCCTTTTTCTCACTCTCCGCACTTTCAGTGTATTCACAAAAAAGTTCCTGGTTCATCATCCCTTTCAGCGCAATCCCAGTCTCTCCGGAAGAGAGTACAATCTTCCACGCATCGTAAATTGCCGAAAAAATTCCTGTAATCGTATCATTGCATACAAAAATCTGCTTCATATCATCTTCTCCATTACCTAAAAACTTTATCCACTCTGTTTTGTTTTGCCCGTTCGCTCCCAAAGCTTACATCATCAAATAACGACAATTGTCTGTAGTTCATCTGTTCTACTGTAAGCGGCAGTTTTTCCCCTACATGAAGTAGATTGCGCAAAATATAATCTTGTTCTATCTTCGTCGGATACATCATCTTTCCATTACAGGTCAGAAAATATAACGCTCTCTTTAACACGACCCCCATCTTCTTTAAATCCGTAAAATCCAATGTTCCCATTCTTCTTGCTTTGACAATTCTTCCAGCAGATTTATACCCGATTCCCGGAACCCGCAAAAGCATATGATAATCAGCTCGATTGACTTCCACCGGAAAACATTCCAGATGTTCCAGTGCCCAATTGCATTTTGGATCTACCAACACATTGAAATTCGGGTTCTTTTCAGACAGCAATTCTTTCGCCTCAAATCCATAATATCGCAGCAGCCAGTCAGCCTGATACAAGCGATGTTCCCGCAACAATGGGGGACCGTCTCCCGTTCTTGCCGGAAGATGTTCATCTTCATTCACATGGATAAACGCAGAATAAAACACGCGTTTCAATTCAAACTTTTTATAAAGAGATTCTGCAACATTGATAATCTGAAAATCCGTCTCCGGAGTAGCTCCGATGATCATCTGCGTACTCTGTCCTGCCGGAACAAACCGCGGCGCATTCCGATAGACTGCTACCTCATTCTGATTCTCAGCCATCTTACTCTGCACAAGGCGCATCGGCGCTAATATATTTTTTCTATTCTTATGTGGAGCAAGCTTTTTAAGTCCTTCTGCTGTCGGAAGCTCCAAATTCACGCTCATCCTGTCTGCCAAAAATCCTGTTCTTTGTATCAGTTCCTGATCTGCTCCTGGAATTGCCTTTACATGGATGTATCCCTGAAAATGGAACTCTGTCCTTAACTTATAAAGCGTCTCATAAATCAATTGCATCGTATAATTCGGACTATGCAGAATTCCGGAACTCAAAAACAATCCTTCTATATAATTCCGGCGGTAAAATTCAATTGTCAGAGTACATACTTCATCCGGAGTGAAGGATGCTCTTCTCACATCATTTGAAGAACGGTTAATGCAATATTTGCAATCATAGATACATTCATTTGTAAACAAAATTTTCAATAATGAAATACATCTTCCATCTGCTGAAAAACTATGACAAATTCCAGCCTTCGCACAGTTCCCTATTCCATTGCCATCGTTCTGCCTGTCAACTCCGCTCGATGTACATGCCACATCGTATTTCGCCGCATCTGATAAAATATTCAGTTTTTCTAAAAGAGACATCTGTTCTGTGATTTTCATCTTTTTGCTCCTCTTTACTCGAATGTATGTTCTGTTTCTTATATTATCACACAGAACAGATGTTTGCAATAGTGACTTCAAATTTTCTGCAGTTTTAAGATCTTCGCTTACAAAAAAGACGCACAAGATTCTCTCTCATACGTCTTCTTTTCTACTGCAGTCTTTCCACTGCATCTTTCAAATATTCATTTTTCACTTCATAGAATTTCTCTGCTTCCACCATCTCAGCAAGCTTCGGATCGATTGGCATTTTCCCAAGTACACTCATGCCAAGTTCTTTTGCAATCTCATCAATATGGCTTTCTCCGAATACAGAGATTTTCTTTCCGCAATCCGGACATTCCAAGTAACTGTAATTTTCAACAACTCCGATAATCGGAATATTCATCTGTTTTGCCATATAGTAGGTCTTTTTCACAATCATCTGAACAAGATCCTGCGGCGATGTCACGATGACCACTCCATCTACCGGCAAAGACTGGAACACTGTCAATGGCACATCCCCTGTTCCCGGTGGCATATCTACGAATAAGTAATCCAAATCTCCCCAGAGTACTTCATTCCAGAACTGTTTTACAACACCTGCAATGACCGGTCCTCTCCAAATCACCGGTGTGTCCTCACTGTCCAGCAAAAGATTGACAGACATAATTCTTGTCTCATCTTTTGCAATACACGGAAACATTCCAACTTCTGTTCCCATTGCGTGCTCATGGATTCCGTACATCTTCGGAATAGATGGACCTGTGATATCTGCATCTAAGATCCCCACCGAATAACCTTGCTCTCTCATAAGTCTTGCAAGCGAGGCTGTAACCATCGATTTTCCAACTCCGCCTTTTCCACTGATCACACCGATTACTTTTTTAACATGTGTGTATTCATTTGCCGGCACTGTCATATCTACTTTCTTGCTCGCACAAGAATCTGCGTGTGCACAGCCAGAACAGCTCTCAGAAGAGCATGCTCCGTTATTTTCCTGTTCTGCCATCTTGATTTCCTTCCTATTCTTCTACAACTGCGATTAGTTCCACTTCACAAAGCACATTTTTTGGTAATGTCTTAACTGCCACACAGCTTCTCGCAGGCTTTGATGTAAAATATTTTGCATACACTTCATTGAATGCTGCAAAGTCTCCCATGTCGCTCAAGAAACATGTTGTCTTTAAAACTTTGTCAAATGAAGTTCCAGCTGCTTCCAACACAGCTGCAAAGTTCTTGCACACCTGCTCTGTCTGTCCTGCAATATCTGTTGCCTCCACAGTGTCTGTCTCAGGATTGATTGGAATCTGCCCTGCTGAATAAAAAATACCGTTATGTACATATCCCTGTGAATATGGTCCCAATGCTTTTGGTGCTTTTTCTGTTGCTACTACTTTCATAATCCCGTCTCCTTTATCTCATCATTTGCAACCGTTCAACTGCTAAAACTTAAATCAGCCGAACTGTTACTTAAAACTCAATCTGCTGCCCGATTCCTTTTTGATTGGCATCGTCCATTAATCTCTGTGCTATACACACATCAAACAGCCCCATACCGACTGACTTGAAATATGTTGTCTTTTGAGTAAGTGCATCTTCATCTATGTCTGAATCGATCAGTTCATGCATATATCGAACTCTGTCTTTTGTCAGAATCCCGTCTGCCAGCGGCTGACTTAAGTCCCCGCTCTCTTCACATGCATATTCCAGTTCCACATAAACGTCATCCACCAGCTCAAATACAACATCTGGAATCTCGCGCATTGTCGGTGTATAAGAACCGATTGCAATAATGCATTTTCCACTTAACAGCTCTTTATCATTTGGCAGCACTGCCTTCTCAGATGGTGTTGCAGTACAGATAATTTCGCTGCTTTGCACCAGTTCCTCCACCGTATTACATTGTACCACTTTTGTCCCCGGATTATCAATCGCTTTTTCTAAACGTGCCAGATAATCTGTCAAGTCCCGTCCACTGTGATTGAACACATAGACAGTGTGGATCTCTCTCGCCTTGCATGCATAGAGCGCCAGATGAAATCCCTGTACGCCTGCGCCCACAATTCCGACCGTGTGGCAATCTTTTCTCGACAAATGCCGGATACCGACTCCGCCGACAGCTCCTGTTCGGTATGCCGTCACTGTCTGTCCATCCAAAATTGCCAGCGGTTTTCCCGTCTTTGGATCATTCATCAACACCAGCCCATCAATTGACGGAAGTCCAAGACTTACATTTTCCGGAAAAATCGTAAGCATTTTTGTCCCCAAACTGTCTTTGGTATAACACGGCATGTAAATCAGTGTCTTATTATCATGCTCCACTGTCGGTCTTGGCGGCATATAGTAAGCTCCCGATTCAAAGATCTTATATGCCTCCTCGATCTGATCCATCATTCCGTCCAGATCAACTGACTTTTCAATATCTTTCTTATTTAATAGTAACATCTCTATTCTCCTTATTTCTATAATTTGCACCTTGAAATCATGATACACATCTTCAGTGTGCCACGCTTTCTTTGAGTTCTATTTTAACACAAACACCACTCTTGTACTATTTATTTTTATTTTGTTTATTCTCTAAAATTATGCTACAATATAGTCATATTGTTAGACAACTCAATTTCAGACAAAGGAGGACGGCTTATGCAAAAATCAATGATACACTCAGACCACATGGTTCCTCTTGATACTTTAGAGGGGTTTCGAATTCGCCCCGGATTCTTTGATATAAATGGAGCAACCGCACTTTCTGACGGCGTATGTTTTACCATCCACTCACAAGGTGCCACTTCTTGCGAACTTCTGCTTTATGAGCCTTATGCAAAAGAACCATTTGCTATTTTAAAATACCCTGACAACTACCGCATCGGAAATGTTTTTTCCATGATTGTATTTGACCTTGATGTGGAAGATTTTCAATATGCTTTTCGTCTTGACGGTCCTTATGATAAGAAAAAAGGTCTTCTATTTGATAAACACAAACCACTTTTGGATCCATATGCCAAAGCTGTCGTCGGACAAAGTGAATGGGGGCAAAAACCGGATGCATTTCTTGGATACCGGGGCAGGGTTGTGAAAAACAATTTTGACTGGGGGATTACCAAACCTTCGATTATCCCCATGGAAGATTTGATCATTTACGAAATGCATGTACGCGGTTTTACAAAAGATGCTTCTTCCGGTGTTGCACATCCCGGCACATTTCACGGAATTATGGAGAAAATCCCATATTTGAAAGAACTTGGAATCAATGCAGTCGAGCTGATGCCCATTTTTGAATTTGATGAGATGCGGGATCACCGTGTGATTGATGGAAGGGAACTGCTTGATTACTGGGGCTACAACACAGTCAGCTTTTTTGCGCCAAATACAAGCTACGCATCTGACAGAGAATACAATCATGTCGGTACAGAATTAAAGCAACTGATAAAGACACTCAAAGAAAACGGTATTGAAGTCATCCTGGATGTCGTATTCAATCATACTGCCGAGGGCAATGAAGATGGACCGTTTTTCTCCTTCAAGGGGATTGACAATAATGTGTATTACATGCTCACTCCGGATGGAAACTATTATAATTTCAGTGGTTGTGGAAATACCGTCAACTGCAATCATCCGGTTGTCCAACAGATGATTGTGGAATGTCTGCGATACTGGGTTACGACATACCGGGTGGATGGTTTTCGTTTTGATCTTGCCTCAATCCTTGGTCGCAATGAAGATGGAACTCCGATGGATAAGCCTCCTCTTTTGCAGACACTCGCTTTTGATCCGATTCTCGGTGATGTGAAATTGATTGCGGAAGCATGGGATGCAGGCGGTCTCTATCAGGTAGGAAATTTCCCTTCCTGGAAGCGTTGGTCAGAATGGAACGGAAAGTACCGGGACGATCTGCGCGACTTTCTAAAAGGAGGGTACTGGAAAGCGCCGGAAGCCGCACTTCGAATTTCCGGATCCAGCGATCTATACAATCCATTTGAACGTGGAACAAATGCTTCTATCAACTTTATCACCTGTCATGATGGTTTTTCATTATATGATTTGTACTCATACAATCACAAGCACAACGAAGCAAACGGCTGGAACAACACAGACGGCAGCGACGACAACCGGAGCTGGAACTGCGGCGCAGAGGGCGACACAAAAGATCCTTTGATTTTAAAACTCCGCTACCGTATGATCAAAAACGCTTTCGCTGTATTGATATGCAGCCGTGGGACTCCGATGTTCTTATCCGGCGATGAATTCTGTGACACCCGGTTTGGCAACAACAATCCCTATTGTCAAGACAATTTGACCTCTTGGCTTGATTGGAAATTACTTGATACTCATCGAGATATCTTTGAATTTTGTAAATATATGATTCATTTTCGCCGCAATCACCCGGCGATACGAAAAAGCATCGCACAAAGCCACTGCGGATTTCCACCAATCAGCCAGCACGGCGCCACGCCGTGGGATGATAATTTCACTCAGGATTCCAAAATAGTATGCACCATGTTCGCCGGTCACGATGAAAAACAGGACTTGGAAGACATTGTCTACCTCGCTGTCAATCCCTATTGGGAGTCTATTCTCATCCATTTGCCAAAACTTCCGGAACCGCTGCAATGGCATCTTGCTGTGGACACCTCCCTGTCAGACACTGGCGGATGCACGTTTGAAAAGGAACAGATGTCCCATGTCGGCAATGATTATCTGATTGGGGCACGTACTGTCGTCGTCCTGACCGCCCACTAAAATAAGGAGGTACTTACGTACCTCCTCACTAATCTTCAAAGGACTCTTTTAATTTATCCATAAATCCTTTTTTCTTTCCTTTTTTCTTATCCGTCTTCTCGGAATCGATATCCTGATTCAATGTGTTTCCAGTCAGTGCATCGAATTTACGAAGCGCTTCTTTCGCTTCTGCACTCAATTTCTCCGGTGTCTGGATGACAAGTGTCACATAGTGATCTCCTCGAACCTGTTTGTTGCGAAGCGATGGTACACCTTTTCCTTTGAGACGTACTTTTGTGTCTGTCTTTGTTCCTGGTTTTACATTATATAGAACATCCCCATCCACCGTCTTAATGCGCACATCTCCACCGAGTGCCGCCTGCGCAAATGAAATCGGCGCAGTAGAGAAAATATGCATATCCTGACGTCCAAAAACAGGATGTCTAGATACCGTTACTTCTACCAGCAGATCGCCTCTTGGACCACCGTTTGTTCCCGGTTCTCCTTTTCCACGGATTCGGATACTTTGTCCATTATCGATACCTGCCGGAATGGATACCTGTATCGTCTTTTTGCTTGCCACATAACCTGTTCCCGCACAATCAGAACATTTCTCTTTGATAATCTTCCCTGTTCCATGACAATCCGGACAAGTCTGTACATTCTGTACGGTTCCAAAGAAGGACTGAGAAGTATATACAACCTGACCTTTTCCACCACATTTTTGGCAAGTCTCCGGAGAAGTTCCAGGTTTTGCACCTGTTCCGTTACATGTTGTACATGGGTCTTTGATGACCACTTCCAATTCTTTTTCACATCCGAATACAGCTTCTTCAAATGTAATCCTTACACCTTTTCGGATATTTGCCCCCTGCATCGGTCCATTGCCAGCACGACCTCCACGGCGACCTCCCCCGAACAAATCTCCGAAAATATCTCCGAAAATGTCTCCAAAATCCGCACCACTAAAATCGAAACCGCCGAAGCCGCCACCTGCTCCGCCTGCCCCGCCTTCAAATGCCGCATGACCAAACTGATCATATTGACGACGTTTTTCGGCATCACTAAGTACGGCATACGCTTCTGATGCCTCTTTGAATTTCTTTTCTGCTTCCTTATCTCCCGGGTTCATATCCGGATGGTATTTTTTGGCCAATGCCCGATACGCTTTTTTCAATGCTGCATCATCTGCATTTCTGTCAACGCCAAGCACTTCATAATAATCTCTCTTCGTTTCAGCCATAACTTTTTAACCTTTCTATTTTTTCATAAGGAAGTTCTGCGAAACCTGATTTTACTCAAATTCCGCAGAACCCTATTCATCTCGCTAAGCCCGCTCGAACAGTCTTCGCCTAAGTGCTCTAGACTTCTTTGTAATCGCCGTCTACAACATCGTCTCCGTTAAATCCTTCCGGTGCCGGACCTGCTTCTGGTGTTGGTCCTCCTTGAGCTCCTGCTGCACCTGCTGCGGCTCCAGCCTGTTCATACATCTTTGTAAATAACTGCTGTGCACTTGCCATCAGTTTTTCTTTACCAGCTTTAATCTCCTCTACCTGAGCATCTGTCATCTCTTCTGGATTCGATTTTGCCAAAGTATCTTTCAGTGCCTGAATATCCGCTTCTACAGCTGCCTTTTCTGTTGCATCAATCTTATCTCCAACTTCTGAAAGTGCTTTCTCTGTCTGGAAGATCATTGCATCTGCATCGTTTCTTGCATCGATTGCTTCTTTACGTTTTTTATCCTGCGCTTCAAACTCAGCAGCTTCTTTTACAGCTCTGTCGATATCCGAATCTGACATATTGGATCCTGCTGTAATCGTAATATGCTGCTCCCAAATCTTTTGCAGATACATTTACAATACCGTTTGCATCGATATCAAATGTAACTTCAATCTGAGGAATTCCACGTGGAGCCGGAGCAATACCGTCAAGTCTGAACTGACCGAGAGATTTGTTATCTCTTGCAAACTGTCTTTCACCTTGTACGACATTGATATCTACTGCTGACTGATTGTCTGCTGCTGTAGAGAAAATCTGACTCTTCTTTGTAGGGATTGTTGTATTTCTCTCAATCAATCTTGT
>ERZ791737.1547-NODE-1547-length-10504-cov-2.192937_pt1 | contig 10504 bp, 10 predicted proteins | sample MGYA00510042_ERZ791737 | MGnify/ENA primary metagenome ERZ791737 (study PRJEB30046, sample SAMN00791965) | human gut metagenome | study: EMG produced TPA metagenomics assembly of the A metagenome-wide association study of gut microbiota in type 2... | reverse complement strand
TCATGATTGTTAACAATCTTAGGCACCGGGCACCCCATATTAATATCAATAAAATCACAAGGACCTTCTGCAACCTTTGCACCGATTTCCGCCATAATGTCAGGATCAGAACCAAAAAGCTGAACAGCTATTGGATGCTCAGCCTTATCAATATTTAATAATATGTTTGTATTTTTATTTTTATACAAAATAGCTTTGGCACTTACCATTTCCGTGTAAAGCATGCCACATCCCTGCTCTTTGCAAAGCAGACGAAATGGCAGGTCCGTTACACCTGCCATTGGTCCCAATGCCAAACTATTTTCAATTTCAACATTGCCTATTTTCATAATTAATCTCCAAGCTTATTTATTATTCTTGTTCTTCTCGTAAATAATTCTCATTCCCTGAAGAGTTAATTCCTTGTCATATATGTCTATTTTGTCTGTATTCTGCCATATTATTCTTCCAAGACCACCTGTGGCAACAACCTTAACATCTGTAAGACCGCTTTCCTCTTTCATCTTTTCAATAATATATTCTGTCTGACCGATGTATCCATAAACAATACCTGCCTGCATACATGAAATTGTATCCTTAGCTAAAATGCTTTCAGGCTTTTTGATTTCAATTTCAGGGAGCTTAGCTGTTTCATTCCACAAAGCCTTTGTGCAAATCTTTATTCCCGGCGAAATAACTCCTGCTTCAAAAGTACCGTCAGCTCCAACCAAATCATAAGTTGTAGCTGTGCCAAAATCTATTACAATACAAGGTCCGCCATATAATTCATATGCTGCCACAACATCCACAAGACGGTCTGAACCAAGTTCCCTCGGATCAGTTCTTTTAACTCTTATTCCTGTCTTTGTCCCCGGACCTACAATTATAGGCTTTATTCCAAAATACTTAATAATACCATTATTTAAGGAATACATAACTTTAGGAACTACCGATGAAATAATAACATTCTCAATCTCGTTAATATTAATATTCTTTCTCGCTATTAATTCGGCTATTGTTGAACCATATTCATCAGATGTTTTCACCATCTGGGTATTCATTCTAAATGTGGCAAATACCTTATCTTCCTTAAATAGTCCAAGTGTTATATTAGTATTTCCAACATCAACAGTAAGTAACATTATATTTCTTCTCCCAATACAAAAACTTTATAGTACATTTCTAAAGATTCCAGTAAATCTCTTTTTTCCATTTGCATCTGTCTTATCTTTAGTCCACAGCCAATATCATCATATAACAAATCCCCTTCATCAGCTTCTGTTATAATCTGAAGATTGCCTTCCTCATCATATTCTAGAACAAGTATTCCTCCAACTTCCTCCGTAAAAAGAACACACATAATCTGCAATTCCTGTTTAATCTGTTCCGGCAGGTTGGAAAACTGCTCATTTAAATAATATTTTTTGTCGTATGCGTTAGCACCGCACAATACCATTTTCTCGTTAAACATATTTCTTCCTTATTAGTAAAAATTAAATTAAGTCTTAATCCTTAATAACTTCAGCCAAAGCCTTTACTGAACCGGCAATTCCCTGAATTTCAGATGGAATAATAATCTTTGTAGCCTGACCGTCTGCTGCTGCTGCAAAAGCTTCAAGACTCTTAAGTGTAAGAACTGCCTCATCAGCTCCTGCTTCCTTAATGGCTTTGATACCGTCTGCTGTAGCTTTCTGGACACTAAGAATAGCCTGTGCCTCACCTTCAGCTTCAAGGATTCTCTTCTTCTTTTCTGCGTCGGCCTTAAGAACTGCTGCCTGATTGTCAGCTTCAGCATTAAGAATAGCTGCTTCTTTCTTACCTTCTGCAATAAGAACTGCTGATTTCTTCTCACCTTCGGCTCTAAGAATCTGTTCACGCTTTTCACGTTCAGCTCTCATCTGTTTCTCCATTGCTTCCTGAATATCTCTTGGTGGAATAATGTTCTTAAGCTCAACTCTGTTAACCTTAATTCCCCAAGGATCCGTTGCAACGTCTAATTCTGTACGCATCTTAGCATTGATTGTCTCTCTTGAAGTAAGAGTTTCATCAAGTTCAAGATCACCTACAATATTTCTAAGTGTTGTAGCTGTTAAAGACTTAATAGCCACAATTGGATTTTCAACACCATAAGCATAAAGCTTTGGATCTGTAATCTGATAGAAAATAATTGTATCTATCTGCATTGTAACATTATCTCTTGTAATAACAGGCTGTGGTTCAAAGTCTGCAACCTGTTCCTTCAAATTAACTTTTCTTGATACTCTATCCAAAAATGGAATTTTGAAATGAAGTCCCACTGACCATGTTTCTTTGTAAACACCTAATCTTTCAATAACAAATGAATGCGCCTGTGGCACAATCTTTACACATGTTGAAACCAATAGGATTGCCAACACGATTAAAATAATAAAAAATATCATATTCTACCTCCTTGTATACTCGGCCTTTCTGACCATAGCTTTTACTCCTTCTACGGACACAACTGTAACTAATGAATCTTTAGGAATAATCTCTCCATCTACACTTCTGGCTGTCCACTCCATACCGTCTATCTTAATCATTCCTTTTGCGTTAATGTTATCAATTTCCACAACAACTTTTCCCTGTTTACCTGCCATTGATTCAACATTAGTCTTTTCAGCTTTGTTGTTTACATACTTAATGGCAAATGGTCTTATAAATATTAATACCACTATGGTAACTACCAGAAAAACAACTGCCTGAACAATCCAGTTTGCTCCAAGCAATGCTGCCACACATCCGGCTAAAGCTCCAATGGCAAACCATATACAGGTAAGACCAAGTGATACCAACTCAAGTGCTGCAAAAACGACAAACACTACAAGCCAAGCAATATAGCTCATACTCATCTTCCTTTCATTTCATTTTATGCAATTTTATCATCTAAACGCAAAAAAATAAACCCTAAGTATATTTTATTTTATACATTATACTCAAGATTTATTATCCTACATAAATATTAATCTGCTAATTCAGCAAACTCTGCTTTGATATAACCATCATTACCCTGATAGTTGACTAAAACCCAGTCCCCTTCTTTTCCAAGAACGTAGAACTCATCGCCTGTTGATGCCATTCCAAGCACTGAACTGTCTGCTGAAGCTTCCTCTCTTACATACAACGTATCTGCCGTAATCTTAATTCTTCCGCCTAATTCAAGGTTATTTTCCCCTGTTGTAGTGGTTTCAGGCTCTGTTGTTGTCTCAGCTTCGGCTGATGTTGTACTCTCAACTGCCTCTTCTGTTGTAACTACCTTCTTCTTTGATTTCTTAGTTGTTTCCTCAGCCTTAGCTGCAACCTTGTCTGTATTGCTATTGTTAACTCTGATTGACTCTGTTGATGCCATCTGAGCTGTATCCACATATTCAATCTTATTATTTCTACTAACTGCTGCAGCTATTGTAATAATTGCTGCCATAACAAAAATACCGGCATACATAAGATTATTAACATTTCTGTATAATCTTCTCTTTCTGTTTCTCTCTATTCTCTTTTTTCTCTCTAATCTATTGCTATCCATTAATGGTTCCTTCTCTGATTTTTCGAATTTTCCTGTCAAATTTCGTCATCGTCTTTGAAAATTGTAACAAATATTACAGTCTATGTCAATTTTTTGTCATATATTTTATACCTAAAATGCTTAATTTTTTTCAGCTAATTTTTTTCTTTTATTGTTAGATTTTAACATTTAACTTTTTAATTAAATTTTTATTAACCAATTTCTTATTAAAAGCATATATTAGTTAATATATCTTGTAATATTTTCATAAACTTTTTCCCAAAGATTGCATATTTTTCACAAAAGTTGTATTATTGTGAGGTATGCATTTATTATTTTGGTTGATAAATTTCTTAACTTGACATTACGGACTTAGTATCGACCTACCATTATAATTAACAAATATATAAGTTAATTGTAAATTCGGGATCTGTATTAAATATGGAAGATACGGAAATTAGTTTTCCCGAAAGTTTGTTAAGGAGGAATTTTGTTATGGCAAACACAAAGAAAAAAACAACACCTGTTGCTACTAAGAAAGACAATACAGTAGAGATTCCTGTAGTAGCAGCAATGACTAAAGCTGAACCTAAGAAAGAAGCTAAGGTTGAAGCTAAGAAAGAAGCTGAAGTAAAAAAAGCTGAACCTAAAAAAGTTGAAAAGGCTGTAGAAGTTAAGACTGTAGCTAAGAAAGAAGATAAGGCACCTGCTAAGGCTGCTACAAAAGTTGCTGAAAAGAAACCGGCTGCCAAGAAAGCTACAACTACTAAGAAAGCAGCTACAACTGCTAAAAAGGCACCTGCTAAGGCTGCTAAAGTTGAAAACAACATTTATGTTCAGTTCTCAGGTATGGAATTTGATACTGCTGCAATCGAAAAGGCTGTAAAGGCTGATTACACAGCAAAGAATGGTAAGAAGGATATGAAGTCAGTTTCTATCTACATTAAGCCTGAAGACATGAAAGCTTATTACGTAATCGACGGAATTATTGGTGACGTAGCTTTATAATTCCTACATATACTAAAGATATCAGGAGAGTCGCATTTGTGCGGCTCTTTTTTTCACTAATTCATGCACCGCTTGCAGTAACGCGTAAAATGATAAAATCAACGTGTTTGAAGGTGTTTTTTCTCTGCCGACACAATATAAATCAAATAAAAAGAGAGCACAACTTGTATGCTCCCTTCGATGTTCTTTAGATATGTTTCTATTATTTGCCGTCTACGCTTACTACGAAATCATTTAATTTCTTTGCAAGTACATCTGCATCCAGTCCGTGTACAATACATGCTTCTTCCAATGTTTCTCCCTGTGATGCAGGGCATCCTACACAGTGCATTCCTTCATTTAAGAGGATTGGAATACAGCCCATGTTTATGTTTATGATATCTTTGATTATCATGTCTTTTGTTATCTTTGCCATATTTTTTACTTCCTTATTTTAATTTTGTTCTGATTTTTGCCTTTTCTATAATTATTTTTCAATAATTATGTTTTTTAGCATTTTTCAGGTTCCGGATAGTCTACTCCAAATGTTTCTACTGTTACTTTTTTCATTACCTGTGGTTCTAATGGTTTGTCCATTCTGTCTGTTGCCACGTCTGCAATTTTGTTTACTACCTCTATTCCTTCGATTACCTTGCCAAATGCAGCATACTGACCATCAAGGTGAGGTGATGTCTGGTGCATTATGAAAAACTGTGATCCGGCTGAATTTGGCATCATTGTACGTGCCATTGAAAGTACGCCCGGTTCATGCTTTAAGTCGTTCTTGAAGCCGTTCTGTGTAAATTCGCCCTTAATTGAGTATCCCGGTCCGCCAATACCTGTTCCTTCAGGATCTCCACCCTGAATCATAAAGCCTCTGATTACTCTGTGGAAAATAATTCCATCATAGTATCCTCTGTTTACAAGGCTGATAAAGTTGTTAACTGTGTTAGGCGCAACTTCAGGATAAAGTTCAGCTTTCATAACATCTCCGTTGTTCATTTCAATTGTTACTATTGGATTTTTTTCTGCCATTTTAATATCTCCTTTAACTTTTACATTTTGTTCATATTTCTTTTACACGTAAAACACTCTTTTTTCACGTTTTAAAATTATAATACAAACATAAACAAAAGAAATTAATCATTTGTTTATGTTTTTTCATAATTTTTTTGAATCGGATTTAATCCGATTCCCTCCCTTTTTTATTATTAGAATATATTTGCGGAAAGGATGCGTGCGTTGCATCCTTTTTGCACGGAAAGAGTTTCACGAAAAGTGAAGCTCTTTTTTCATTTTTATCCATAAATCTGTCTGCAAATAATGTATGCCATATAGAATGCATAAATTATTACAAGAAAGATTCCTTCTTTCTTCTTAATTGTTCTCTGTGTTGATGCAACAATAAACACGATAATTGTGGCAGCCAATGAAACTATTATGTCCACGAAGTTCATTGCCGTAACTCCAACTGATGAAATTGCCGCTGATAGTCCAAGTACTAAAAGAATGTTTGAAATGTTTGAACCTACAACATTTCCTATTGCAAGGTCTGCCTCTCCCTTGGAAGCTGCAACTGCTGATGTTACAAGTTCAGGAAGTGATGTTCCCATTGCTACAATTGTAAGTCCTACCAATGTTTCAGACATTCCTGCTGCAAGAGCCAGACTCTTTGCGCTGTCTACAACAACCTGTCCTCCTACCGCTATGGCAATTGCACCGCCAACTATGAAAATTACACTTTTTCTTTTTGAAAGCATTATAACTTCATCGGTACCATCTTCTTCTGTTCTTTCTTTTAAAGCATAACTTACAGTCCAGGCTATAAATCCTACGAAAAGTACAAGCAATAATATACCATCAATTCTGTTAACATTTCCTACCATTGCTGATCCATTTTCAAATAGGAAAATGTTGTTTTTCTTAATTATTCCTCCAAACCATAAAATATCTCCTGCCAAAAATATTAACAGTACTGATATTATAAGCAAAAGTGGCATTTCTCTTTTTAGTATGGATTTTTTTACTAACATATCTTTAAATAATGCAGTAATACCAATTACCATCAAAAGATTAAATATGTTAGAACCTACCACGTTTCCAAGTGCTATGGCATTAGAATGTTTAACTGCTGCAAATGTACTTACTGCAAGTTCGGGCAGGGAAGTTCCAACTGCCACAATTGTAAGTCCGATTACTATTGATGGTACTCTAAGTCTCTTCGCCACTGCACAACTTCCGTCTACAAAATAGTCTGCTCCTTTTATAAGAAGCACAAATCCTACTAATAATAAAATAATATCTAATATTGTTTTCATTTATTCACCTTTTCTTTTTAATCGCATAGATATTATTTTATACAATTATTGGCATTTATGCAACAGATATAGCTCATTATTTCACCTTTATCAATCACAGGTGAAATAAGATTTTTTAACTTTATAGCACAAAAAATAGGGATACCGTCTTTACTCAAAAACAGTATCCCTACTTTATTTGTATTGCTCTAACAAAATTATTCTATTGTTATTGCCTTTTATTTATCGATTTCATATACTAAATCACCGTATGTAGGCATTGGCCATACTTCCTTAGGCATAATTACTTCAAGCTCATCTACAGGCTTTCTTAAAGCTGCCATAGCTGCCATTACGTCGTCCTTGTATGATATTGCAATTGCCTTGCTGTCATCCTTAGCTTTTGCTTCTTCTACAATTTCAGCAAGTGCTGTTGTAGCTTTCTTTGTTTCAGCTAACTTAGCTGAGATTTCTCCTAATAATCCAGCCTGAACTGATGCGTCAGCTCCTGCTTCCTTAACAGCGATAACTGTATCAGCAAGATCCTTTGTATATTTTGTAACTGCCGGCATAATGATTCTGTTTGACATTTCAACCATTGTTAATGCTTCAATGTTACGTACGCCTGCATACTGTTCAAAAAGAATTTCTTTTCTTGCTTCCAATTCAGCCTTTGATAAAATGTTGAATTTCTCATACATTGCAACTGTTGTATCGTCTACTAATGCAGGGATTGCATCAACGATTGATCTGCAGTTAGGAAGTCCTCTCTTTTCAGCTTCAATTGGCCATTCTTCTGAATATCCGTTACCGTTAAATACGATTCTTGCATGTTCTTTCATTAACTTAGCTGTATATTCTTCAACTGCCTTATCGAAATCTGCTGCTCCTTCAAGGGCATCGCAAGCTTCGCTAAATGCTTCTGCCATCATTGCGTTAAGCACTGTATTTGTATCACCAATTGAGTTAGATGAAGCAACCATTCTAAATTCAAATCTGTTACCTGTGAATGCAAAAGGTGATGTTCTATTTCTATCTGTAGGATCTTTTTCAAGTACAGGAAGTTTCTTAATACCAAATTCAAGTGTTCCTGATGAAAGACTTGAAGTAGCCTTACCGTTCTTAAGAATCTGCTCTACAATATCTCCAACCTGATCACCAAGATACATTGAAATAATTGCTGGAGGTGCTTCGTTAGCTCCTAATCTGTGATCGTTACCTGTATTTGATGCTGCAAGTCTTAATAATACTGCATGTCTGTCAACTGCTGCCATTGTGCAGGCAAGTACTAACTGGAATAATTTATTTTCTTCAGGTTTCTTACCTGGCTTAAACAAGTTAATTCCGTCATCAGTTGTAAGTGACCAGTTATTATGTTTACCTGAACCATTGATTCCATCAAATGGTTTTTCATGTAATAAACATACAAGACCATGCTTTGTAGCTGTTTTCTTTAATACGTCCATTACTAAAAGGTTATTGTCTAATGCTACATTTGAAATCGAAAAAATTGGTGCAATTTCATGCTGAGCAGGTGCAACCTCGTTATGTTCTGTTTTTGCTGTAATACCTAATTTCCATAACTGAACGTTAATATCTTCCATAAAAGCTTTTACTCTAGGCTTAATTGCTCCAAAGTAATGGTCGTCCATTTCCTGTCCCTTAGGAGGCATTGCTCCGAAAAGTGTACGTCCTGAATACATAAGGTCAGGTCTCTTTAAATATTTTTCTCTGTCTACTAAGAAGTATTCCTGTTCAGGTCCTACATAAGAGAAAATTCTCTTAGTATCCTGATCACCGAATAATCTCATAAGTCTTACACCCTGCTTACTTACTGCATGCATTGCTTTAAGTAATGGTGTCTTTGTATCAAGTGATTCCCCTGTATATGAGCAAAACGCCGTTGGAATACAAAGGGTATCTTCTTTAACATAAACAGGTGATGTAATATCCCATGCTGTATATCCTCTTGCTCCGCAAGTAGCTCTTAAACCACCTGAAGGGAAAGATGAAGCATCAGGTTCACCCATTAATAAATCTTTTCCTGTAAATGTGTTTTCGATTTTTCCATCTATTGGAACAGAAGCAAATGAATCATGTTTTTCAGCTCCTACTGAAATTACATATGGCTGGAACACATGTGTAAAGTGTGTAGCACCTTTTTCCAACGCCCATTCCTTCATTGCCTGTGCAACCACATCTGCTAAATCTTCTGTGATTTCACCGCCTTCGTACATAAGTTTCTTAACTGTTTCGTAATCGCTCTTTGGTAAACGAACTTTCATTACTGCATCGTCAAATACGTTTTCCCCAAAAACTTTTTCAATGTTTACTCCCATAGTTCTGTTCCTTTCCTATACAACAAATTTTTCGTCCGCTATAATAAATATAATTAACAATTTCATCTTAAAGTTTTATAAATGGCATTTATGATAGTAAATACACTAATGAACGTCACTTATAAAAAAAGGACACTTCTCCAAACTTCATTTTTGAAGAACGTCCTTGTCCTTAATCTCATTTAGCGGTTGAGCTTTTTTGCTCTGTACGTGTCATAACTTACATCATTTCTTTACAAAAATCAATAGCATATGAGTATTTATCTAATTTTTTAAACCTTTTTCTTAATAAAATTAAGTAAAAGTCCCTAATCCACAACTTCTTCCCCTCTGTACATACAAACAAGCTGTCTGTTTCCATAGTCGTCCACACATGTTGAACACATAATAATCTTGTCATCCGTCGTTGGCTTTCTTGTATCAAACTTGTATGTGCTCTTGCTGTAAACTCTGTCAATCCAGCTTTGGAAATCGCTTTTATTTTCAAAACCATACTGGTAAATCTTCTCATCAACGTCTTTTCCCGAAAAAACAGAGAAAACATAATAAATGTAATGCTTGCGACCAATATAAATATCAAAAGTCGGATGTTTCTTGCAGAAATCCTTATCTCTAAAATTCATAATTTCTTTAAACATAGAACCGTCAAGCATATTGTGCCCATACAAAATACACATATCTCCTTCAAGACCTGCTGTTCTATAGTCAATAAAAATCGCACCTGCTCCATTATAAATCTTGTCTGCACCATGCTTTAAATAATACTTGTTATCACTATGTTCAAAAATCGGATACTGTATTCTTGTACCGTCTAACTTAATATACCCCTTTGCCTCATCATTATACTTAAGCATGGCATCATAGTTCCAAACCCACTTCTTGCTATCAGCACTGTAGTTTAAGATGTCTGAACTTGAACTGTTTGAACTTGTGGTGCTTGAGCCTGTGTTTGAAGTATTGGAATTTGTGCTGTTGGCAGTTGAATTGCTGTCTGAACCCTTGCTATTATTTAAAGCTGTGTTTCCATTTAAACCGGCACTACTATCTGAGCCTGTATTCCCATTAGCATCCTGTACAAACATATCATTAAGACTTGCATACTTCTTCTCATCATCCTTGTAATTCAAATAAGATTCTGTCAGGCTGTAAGACGCATAAATCAAGGCTACTCCTGCCGCAATAATCACAAGAAATCTTACAGCATTATAAATCTTTGCAAACTTTTTAGACTTAGGTGATAATTCATCCAAGCTTGTTTTTTTGCCTCCAATTGTTGTAGAATTTTTTTCATCTGTTTCAATTGATTTATTATTTTCTTTTTTTTCAGATTCTATTTTTGTATTCTGTTCTTTTCCTAATTCTTTTTTGTTAGTTTTCATATC
>ERZ791737.1546-NODE-1546-length-10505-cov-15.946411_pt1 | contig 10505 bp, 12 predicted proteins | sample MGYA00510042_ERZ791737 | MGnify/ENA primary metagenome ERZ791737 (study PRJEB30046, sample SAMN00791965) | human gut metagenome | study: EMG produced TPA metagenomics assembly of the A metagenome-wide association study of gut microbiota in type 2... | reverse complement strand
TCGTCATCGAAATCGTCATCATCGTCAAAGTCTTCGTCATCGAAATCGTCATCATCGTCAAAGTCTTCGTCATCATAATCGTAATCGTCAAAATCATCGTCAAACTTTGCAAAATAACCGTTTAAGATTTTTATTTCGTCTAAAAAATTTAGAGATTGTATTTTTTCCATTAGTCTACTCCGTAAATATATCTGATTTTATGGTTATAATAATATAATAGTTTTTTTTGTCAAGTGTAAATAAAGCATTTTTTTATCATATTTTGCAGTAAATTTTGAAGTTTTCAATTTTTGTGATATAATAAATATATGTTTATTTATGTTTATTAAAGAGGTTTTTAATGAAAGATATTATAAAAAACTATATTGAATATGCAAAAGAAAAATCAAATGTTGACGAAGTTTTAAATAAAAAATTAATCTCTCAAAACGAAAATTTTTTAAAATTAAAAGAATATTCAAAAGAAAATCATGATAAAGAATTTGAAATTTGCAAAGCGCTTTCTTTAGAATTAGAAAATATGGATATTTTAAAATCCTATAGCGCCGCTAATTTTATAGCTCATGCTTTTTATCATACCGACAAAATTGACGAAGAGATTGGAAAAAGAATTATAGATTTATTTTATAAGAATATAGATTATGCAAGCAGATTTATAGAAAATATTTCTCAATTTTATAATGTTGATGAAGACGAAATAACCGAAAACGATATTGGCAATTTAAATTTGGAAATAATGTATAGATTAGATTATAAACCTTTAGAGGCTTTTTTGGGAATCGATATGATGGTTGCTCCGATAATGACTATAGCATGTTCAAATAGAAATTTGCGAGCTTATTTTAGAAGTTTAGAGCCTGTCGAATATATAGAATATTTGGAAAATTATATTAAAGGTTTGGGTTATTTGCATGTCGCAGCCGAAGCTTGCAATATAACAAAAGTATTAATTTTATCGCCTAAAGTCGAGAGAGGATTTTTTATTGAAACTGCCGATATAAGCAACTGTTATCATCTTATAACTTTAATGGAAGCCGAATTATACAAAAAAGATTTACTTAAAAGATACGGAATAGACGGATACGAATTTAACGAAAAGATTTATAATATCGCTACGGGAAAAGAATATCCTAAAGAGCTTATTGAAACTCAAGCGCATCAACAATATTATACAATATACGCTTTATGCCAAGACGGAAAATATAAAATAGAAAATGAAAACGGAGAACTTGAATTATATAATATAATATACGGAGATATGGGACCTGAAGAAATTCCAAACGATATTGAAAACACTCATATAATTATTATGGATAGCGATGGAATGTGGAATAAAGCGATAAAATGGGATATGAATTATTTTACAAAACTTTATCCTAAATTAAATCCTTATGTTAAAATTTTAGAAGAAATTTCTGATAAAGAATATAAAAGTTGGATTGAAAAAATAAAAGCTTATAATCAAAAAGGTTTATAAATGATAATAAATGCAAAAACTATTTTAACGGGACTTTTCGCTTCGCCTTCAACTCATAGCATCTCTCCTATAATGCATAATAACGCTTTTGAAAAATTAGGATTAAATTTTGCATATCTATCTTTTGAAGTTAATAAAGATAATTTGAAAGACGCGGTTAAGTCAATAAAAACTCTTAATATGCGAGGAGTTAATCTCTCTATGCCAAATAAAAAAGAGGTTATTCAATATTTGGATGAAATTTCAGAAACCGCTAAACTCTCTCAAAGCGTTAATACAATAGTAAACGATAACGGAATTTTAAAAGGTTACAGCACGGACGGAAAAGGTTTTTTTAAATCTTTGGAAGAAGAAAATATTAATATAAAAAATAAAAATATAACTATTTTGGGAACGGGCGGAGCTTCAATATCAATAATATCGCAAGCGGTATTTGAAGGAATTAATAATATGTTTATATTTAAAAGAAATAAAAATTGGGACGAGCAAAAAAAAATATTAGACAATATAGCGAGTAAAACTAATTGCAAAATAGAATTATATTCTTTGGAAGATAAAAATATTTTAAAAAATAAAATTGAAGAAAGCAATTTATTAATAAACGCGACAAGCGTTGGAATGAAAGAAGATATTTCATTAATAGAAGATAAAAATTTTTTCAGAAAAGATTTGATAGTAAGCGACTGTATATACAATCCTGCAAAAACTAAATTGCTTCAAATAGCAGAAAAAGAAGGATGCAAAATTATAAATGGAATGGGAATGCTTTTATATCAAGGCGCTTTAGCTTTCGAGCTTTGGACAAATAAAAAAATGCCCGTTGATTATATTAAAGAAATTATATTTAAATAAATTTTATATAATGAAGGAGCATAAAATGGAAAATATTATAAAGATAAAAAATATTAAACTTGGAGAAGGCGCTCCAAAAATATGCGTTCCCGTGATTGAAAAAAACGAAAAAGAAATTATTAAATATATCAAATATATAAATAAATTGCCAATAGATATTATAGAATGGCGAGCGGATTTTTATTTAGAAGATATTATTTACAATGAAGAAAGCGAAATAAATATAATAGGAATATCTAAAAGCATAAAAAAAATAACAAATAAACCAATGATTTTTACAATGAGAAGCTATAAAGAAGGCGGAAAACTAAAAAGCGATTTTTATAATAATATAATCGATATTTATAAAACGGTTATAAAAAATAAATGTTTCGATTTAATTGATTTAGAAATTTTAACCTTAAAAGAAAGAGATATAAAAAATATTATAAAACTTGCGAAAGAAAATAATATTAAAACTATAATCTCAAATCATGATTTTAATAAAACGCCGTCAAAAAAACATATAGTTTATATAATAAATAAAATGATAAAATTAAAATGCGATATATCGAAAGTCGCTTATATGCCTAAAAATAAAAAAGATGTGATTAATTTATTAGAAGCCGTTTCCGAAATAAAAGATTTTCCTATAATGGCAATCTCTATGGGAAAATTAGGAATTATTACGAGAATATTTGGCTCTGTAATTACATTTGCATCCGCTAAATCTTCTTCCGCTCCAGGACAAATTGAAGCTATGAAATTAAAATATATATTGGATAATTTATATAATTAATTTTATTTAAATTTATTTAATTATTGTATTGATAAAAAATTATTTTACGAATATAATTATTATATGTTTGTTATTAAATAAAAATAAATATTATGAGAGGATAAAAATGAAAAAGATAGCTTTAATTTTATCAATTATTTTTGCTTTGGTTGTAGCATGCGAAACTACTCCAAAAAAGACTCCGCCCGAACAAAGCGTAGGATTAAAACTTCCAAACGGCGTAAGCGTTAGAGAAACTCCAAGAGGAAGCGTATTGAAATTATCAGACGGAAACGAAGTTAAATTCCGATTTGATAGAACTATAGAAATAGGCAGTTATGAGGAAGCTTATAATCTTGTTCGTCAAGTAATTAAAGATAATCCAAGCATTAAAATAATTGTTGAAGGCAATTCAAGTAAAGAAGGACGCGCTCAATATAATTATAATTTATCTCAAAGAAGGTCGGACAAAAGTTATAATTATTTAATTAAATTAGGCGTTCAAAATAGCAAATTATTAAAACATGCTTTTGGCGAGGCTTTGCCCGAATATCCGACATTGGAAGACAATAGAAGAAGCGAGTTTATAATTATAATGAATGAAAATGATTTAAAAAAGTATAATGATTTTGCTAAAACTGTCGATGTTAATAAAGAAACAGAATAAAAATACATTAAAAGGTTTTGGTAAGATTTTATGAAAAAATTTTTATTGATTTTAGTTTTATTGATTTTTGCGATTTCATGCAAAAGCGCTCCGATTGTAGAAGAAGAGCAAGTTCAAACTCCTCCGACTCCTCCTCCTGTGGAAGAACTAGAGAAAGTAGTCGAAGAACCTATGATTAACACGGTAGTAGACGAAATGGTCGAAGAGCCGATAACCAATTCAAATGAATTAATTTTTCCAACGGGAATTTATATAAGAGAAACCGAAAGAGGAAAAATACTTGTTGTTGAACCTAAAATTATATACGACTTTGCATCTACAAATATGACTACAATGACTCATGTGTCGCTTAGGCAAGTTGTAGAGTTTATGAATCTTAACGCAAATGTAAGCGTCATAATAGAAGGGCATACGAGCAATATCGGTATCGCGTATCCTTATAATTATAAACTTTCGGCTGAAAGAGCAAGAAACGCAAAAATATATTTGGTTAATAGCGGTATAAATGAAAACAGACTTATAGAATGTCCTTTGGGAGAATCTTTGCCCGAATATCCTAATCAAGCAGATTTGAGGAGGCATGAGTTCGTGGTTATAACAAGCGAGAGCGATTTGCAAGTTTATAACGGTTTTATATCTCGATTGGATGTTAGAAAAGAAACGACATATATGGAAAATTAATTTATATATAGCTTAAAACCTTCTTTAATTTCAGTTATTGAAAATTAGAGGAGGTTTTTTTTATTTATTATATAGAAAAAATAAATATGATTTTAGAAATTATTAAAGATTTAGAAATTGAATTATCTAATTTAACTTTTTCGGGAATAGACAATATAGACTTTGATTTTATAGAAAATTTGACTTCGATTATAGATAGATTTGATAAATTGAAAATGAATAACGCTAAAATTTTAACTAACGATTTAATCGATTCTATAAAAGAATATAAGACAAATAAAGATATAAAAAAAGTTTCTGAAAATATTTCTAAATTAGAATTTTATTTAAGCTATGCATTATTTTATTTAAAAGAGTAAAAAAGTTATTTGTATAAATTATTTCAACTTATTACTATAAAAAAGTATTTTATTTCAAATTAAATTTTTATTTAAAAATCTACAAATTCAAATTTTATTTTCTTCTTCATTATTACTATAAATTTACTTTCATATAAATACTTTAATATAATCATAAGAATTTTTACAAATAAAGTATTTTTTATTTTTCAATATAAGCGTAATTAAATCTATATCTTCCCAAAGGGCTAAATACGACTCCTTTCAATTTTGGATTTATCATATAAGGATTTAATTTATAAATTAAAGGTATCACTGGCATATAATCAAATAATATATCTTCCGCTTTATGCAAGGCTTCCATTCTTTCTTTTTGGTTTTGAGTTTTTGAGGCAAACTCAAGCAAATTATTAAACTCTTCGCTTTCAAATCCCGTATGATTTACCGCGCTTGTCTTTGAAAAGAAATTAAGAACGGACATAGGGTCGCTAAAATCTGCGTTCCATCCGCTTCTTGCCAAATCATAATCTTTCTGAACCATAGCTTGATAAGTCGTATTATATTCTTCCGACTCTATAAATATATCTATTCCTAAATTATCTTTATACATTTCCTGTATTGCCTCGCAGATAATCGTAAAATATCCTGGCGTGCTTCTCAATTCCAAAACGGGAAAACCTTCTCCATTAGGGTAGCCCGCTTCCGCAAATAATCTTTTAGCTTCTTCAATATTATTTTGATAGTTGTCGACATCGATATAATTTCCGCCGTTTTTTCTGAAATCTCCGCCGTCATAATCTTTCATTCCCGTAGTAACGAAAGCTCCCGCTGGTATTTGGTCCATTTTTATAACATTAGATATTATATAATTTCTGTCGAAAGCTATAGCCAAAGCTCTTCTTATATTTTTATTTGTCAAAACTCCTTTTAAAGTATTCATTTCTAAAAAGAATATTCCGTATCCGCGTTCTTGAAGAAGATAATTTTCTTTTAATAAAGTCGGAATCTCTCCCATTGGAGCTTCCAAATATGAAAATAATATAGTGCCCTCTCTAATCGCAGCTAAAGCGGTATTGGAATCGCTCATTATGACAACCGTTATTTTTTTCGCTATAATTTCGTCTTTCGCATAATAATTTGGATTAACTTCCATAACTATTTTTTCATCGGTTTTTCTTTCAGTCATAATATAAGGTCCGTTTACTATATATGTTTCAGGTTTTCTGCTCCATTCGTCTCCAAACTCTTCAACAATATCTTTTCGCACGGGAAAATAAGGACTGCTAACCGATATATATTCTAAAAAATAAGGCGCTGGATTTTCCAAAACGATTTCCAAAGTATAATCGTCCAAAGCTTTAACCTGCAAATCGTCAACTTTTGCTTTACCGCTTATTACTAAACTCGCGTTTTTTATCACATTAAGCATATGCGAATAAGACGCTCCCGTTTCTGGATTAGCCGCTCTTTTTATAGCGTATTCAAAGTCGGAAGCGACAACTGGCTTTCCATCGCTCCATTTAGCGTTTGTTCTTAAATGAAAAGTATATTTTAATCCGTCTTTAGATATATCCCAACTTTCCGCCATTCCCTCTACAACATTGTCAGAGCTGTCTTTTTTAGTCAAACCTTCAAAAAAATGAATCATATAAACAGAGCCGAAACTTAAAGAGTTTAAAGTCGGGTCTAATGTTCTCGGTTCGCCTCCCAAAGTTATAGCTATCTCTCCGTCCGCAAAAGAATTCAAATTTTGCGATTCTTGATTATTAGCGCATGAAATTAAAACCGATAAAAATAAAGTCGTAAACAAAATAATTAAATCTTTCATTTTGCTATCCTATTTTAAATTTTAAAATATTATTTTAATTTTTATAGGCGATAATTTTATTTTAAATTTTTTATAATGTCAATATTTTAATTTTATGAATTGAACTAAATCAAAGTAATTGTCCACCGTAAAGTTCTTTATTATTGCTATTGTATTCTAATTTTAGTTTTACTTCCTTTTCATACATATCGACAATATGATAATTTCCGTTAAGTTGCAATATATTATCGTTTTTTGTAGTTAAAAAGCAAATAAGCAAATGAGACGCGTCATAAATAATTTTTGAATTAGTCGATGGAGAATAAAAGAAAGTTCTGAAAGTTTGATTTTGTTGTTTTTCTTCGCAAGTCTTTAATTCTATATAGAAATATTTATTTTCAAATTTTATCAAACCGTCAGGATAGCCGCTTACTTTAACTTTTCCTTTTGAATCTCTCGGTTTTTGATAATCTAATTTTAAGTTTTTGCATTCTACTGCAAACTGCTTTTCAACGATATTTCCAAATTCGTTTGGTCGTCCTACAAATCCTAAATTATTTACTGGTATTATAGTATTTTTACAAGCGTTTTTAAGAATATTTAATAATTCGTTGTTATCAAATTTTAAAACCTCATGCTTTTCTATATTTTTAACGACTTCTCTAAATGGGAATTTTTCATTGTTAAATTTGCAGATTTCATTAAGTTTAGAATAATCCATTATTTGCCTTTAAATTTAAAATTTTTAATTCTTTCTTTTGCAATTTCTAAATAGCTTGCCTCTACTTCGCAACCTATAAATTTTCTATTTAATTCTTTACAAGCCACTCCAGTCGTTCCGCTTCCCATAAACGGGTCTAAAACAATATCGCCTTCGTTACTCCAAGATTTTATATGGTCTCTTGCCAGCCATAAAGGAAAAGTTGCGGGATGCTTTATAGATTTGCACATATTTTCTTGCCCCGAAGTGTTTCCTTTCCAAATATTATAACGCATGCCAAATTCTTTGATAACTCTTTTTTTCTGCTTTGTAAAACCTCCGTCTCTTTTTCTCGTTGTGTTTTCTCCTAACGAAGTGTATCCAGCGTATATATTTTTTCTATCTATAATCGGGTTAAATGTTTTAGGATTTCCTTTTGAAACTACAAACATATATTCGAATATTTGATGATAACGAGTTTTGCTCGGATTAGAGAAATTATTTTTTTGATAAATCATAGTATCGTGAATTTTAAAGCCGATTTCTTTAAAATAAATCGCTTGATAAAAACTGCTTAAACTTTCGCTCCCGTTAATAACCGAATCTCCGACAATCCACACCATTACGCCTCCATTTTTAAGAATTCTAAAAAGTTCTTGAGCGATTTCTTTAAAATTAAAACTAAAGCCTTTATAATCTCTCAAATTATCGTAAGGCGGAGAGGTTAGAATAAAATCGATGCTATTACCTTCAATATTTTTTAGAATATCTTTTGCATCTCCTAATAAAAAAATAGGTTTATTAATTTTATTTAAATGAACTTGACGCATAATAAAATTTCTTCCATAAATTATATATTTATCTAACGACATATTTGCCTTCTTTATCTTTGAATTTTCCAATCAAAATAGCGAAAAAATCTATTATAAGCCATAAGCAATATATAGCCGCCAATAGCAAACCTAATACTAATATAAATATGCCGTTGTCATCCATATCCATAGATACCATTCCTACTATACAAAGAATAATCGCGGCAATGCCAATAATCCAAGCGATGAAACCTTCAAGAACTTTGCCTACATAAAATTTATAAATATAAATATATCCAAAAAACAGTAATAAAAGCAAGCATACTACCCAACTTTTTTCCGACTTTTGATTTTCCGAATTATTGGAAATCGTTTCATTTAAAATATTTTCTTCGACTTTCGCCCCGCAATAAGGACATACATTAAAATCGTCGTTTATTTGTTTTCTGCAAGATTTACAAGTTTTTTCACTCATTTTTTACTCCTAATTTATAATAGTCAAAATATATTAAAATGTTTTAAAATTATTGTCAATTATATTTTAATAATTAAAAAACTAATAAATTTTATTGTTGACTTTAATATGCTTAAATAATATATTTATTTAAAAATCTTTTATTAAATAAATTAAAATTATGGAAAAATTAAAAAAATTAAGAGCCGAAATTGACGATATAGACAAACAAATAGTAAAACTTATAGAGAATAGAATGAAAGTGAGCGTTAAAGTAGGCGAGCTTAAAAAAGAAAATAATATTCCCGTTTTTGACGCTAAAAGAGAAAAAGAATTAATAGAAGAAAAAATAAAATTATTAAAAAATAAAGATTTGTCTAATCTTATAATCACAATTTATAACGATATAATGTCGGTTTCAAAATCATTTCAAAAAAATTTAATCGAAAAAGATAATAAAAATAAAATTAATAAAAAAATAGATTATAATAAAATTGTAGCTTATCAAGGACGAGAAGGCGGAAACGGATATGAAGCGGCTAAAAAATTTTTTAATAATAAAAATAAATTAATAAATAAAGCGAGTTTTGAAGATGTTCTTGAAAGTATAAGAAATAAAGAAAGCTATTATGGAATTCTACCTCTTGAAAATTCTTCTACGGGAATGGTTAATGAAGTTTTAGATATACTTGTTCTTTATAATTGCAAAATAGTCGGAGAGATTTATCTTCCGATAGAATACGGACTTATGGCAAAAAAAGGAGATAAAATAAAAGATATAAAAAAAGTTATCTCTCATCCGCAGGCGTTAAAGCAATGTTCGGATTTTATAAAGAAAAATAATTTTGAAGAATTAACGGCAAGCAATACGGCTGAAGCGGCTTATATAGTTTCAAAAAGAGAAGATAATTCTTTAGCTTCGATATCGAATAAAAATGCTGCAAAAATTTATAATTTGAAAATTTTAAAAGAAAATATAGAAAATATAAAAGGAAATACGACAAGATTTATTATAGTTTCAAATTACGATAACGCTCTTAAAAACGGAAATAAAATGACTATAAGATTTTTGCTTCCGCATGAAAACGGCTCTTTGGCAAACGCTCTTTTAAAACTAAAAAATTTTAATTTGACATCAATCGTAAGTCGTCCGCATAGAGAGAGAAAATGGCAATATTATTTTTATATCGATATGACGGGAAATTTTGACGAATCTACTTTAGACGATTTTAAAAATTTCGTTGAAAATTTTACCATACTTGGAATATACGATGAATAATAAAATAGAAAAGAAAAAAACTTTATTTATAATAGGTTTGCCAGGATGCGGTAAAACTACTTTATCAAAAATTCTAGCTAAATATTTGAATTATAATTTTTACGACTTGGATTTAATAATAGAAGAAAAAGAAAAAATGAAAATAAGTCAAATATTTGAAATGCGCGGAGAAAAATATTTTAGAGAAAAAGAAAGCGAGATTTTAGAAGAGTTAAGCGAATTAAAAAACGCCGTTGTATCTACAGGCGGCGGAATAATATTGTCTCAAAAAAATATAGAGATAATGAAAAAAAAAGGAATAACGATTTTTATAAATAGAAATCCCGAAATTCTTCTTAACAATATAGACGCAAGCGAAAGACCTTTATTAACTAAAGATAAAAATAAATTAATCGAATTATCGAAAGAGCGCGAACCTTTATATAGAGAAAGCGCCGATATAATTTTTACTCATAATACTTGGGAAGAAAATATCAAAGAAACTTTTAATATATTTTACGATTATATAAAAAATGAAATTTCTTTATCAAATTAAGTTTGTATATCAAAATGGGCTTGCGTATTTAATTACATGCAAGCCCTAAATTTTTATACTAAATTATCTTCTTTTAGAAACAACCTTTTTCTTTGAAGCCGTTTTTTTATTTGTAGACTTCTTTTTTAATACTTTTTTAGCGTTTG
>ERZ791737.1544-NODE-1544-length-10512-cov-2.374964_pt1 | contig 10512 bp, 8 predicted proteins | sample MGYA00510042_ERZ791737 | MGnify/ENA primary metagenome ERZ791737 (study PRJEB30046, sample SAMN00791965) | human gut metagenome | study: EMG produced TPA metagenomics assembly of the A metagenome-wide association study of gut microbiota in type 2... | reverse complement strand
ATTTATGTTAAATGAAGAGAAGATAAAAATCATGAATAAACTTGCCATGTATGAACAGGGGGAAGAAAAGAAATATCTTCCGGTCAGCAGGTACTACCGTAGTGATTATATCGGACTTGCCATGATTAAGAATTTTTTCCTTGTTACGATTGGGTATTGCCTGATTCTGGCCGGTATCGCAGCATATTTTGCTGAATATCTGATAGATAATGTTCATAAGATGAACCTTGTTTCACTGGGCGTGGAAGTTATTCTGGGGTATGTGGCAGTGCTGGTACTGTTTTCTGTCCTGACATATATCCAATATACGGTGAAATACCATAAAGCAAAGAAAAGTGTGAAAAATTATTATGAAGAACTTACACAATTAAGTAAAATCTACGGTCGCGAAGATAAAAAATCTTCAGCCAGAGGAGTTACAGGAGGATATAAAAAATGACAGCATTACTCGAATTAAAACAGCGAATAAAGAATTTATACAGCCAGTATGAGATTTATATCCTGCCTGTCTTACGTTTTGTTCTGGCAATGGCTTATTTCATATGGATCAATACCAATATGGGATATATGAAGCAGATCGATAATATATTTATTGTTCTGATCCTTGCACTGATCTGTTCCATTCTTCCTTCGGGTGTAATGATTTTTGTAGGATTTGCCCTGATGGTCGCACATGGTTATGCACTGGGGATAGAAGTTGCAGGTTTTATGCTTGTGCTGATCCTGTTTATGGCAATTCTCTTCCTGAGATTCAGTTCAGACAATAATTTAGTACTTGTATTTACACCGCTTTCCTTTGGGTTCAGTGTTCCGACGCTTCTTCCTATCGGAAGCGGACTTTTGTGCAATGCGTTTTCTGCACTTCCTGCAGGCTGCGGAGTGATTATTTACTATTTTATCCGTTTTATACGTGTACAGCATAAACTTCTGGAAAACCCGGATGTTGCCATAGCTGACAAATTAAAACTTCTGACAGATGGAATCGTGCAGAACTGGGGAATGTGGATCACAGTGATTGCCTTTATCGCAGTGATTCTGCTGGTGAATCTGATACGTACCCGCTCTTTTGACTATGCATGGAGAATTGCCATTATTGCAGGTGGAGTTGTGTATGTTCTGATGATTATTGCAGGTGGATTTTATTTCAGACTGGATATTGATGTTGTTACGCTGATCATTTATACAGTGATCTCTGTGGTGATAGGATTACTTCTTGAATTCTTTGTATTTGGTGGTGACTATACCCGTACCGAGAGACTGGAATATGAGGATGATGAATATTATTATTATGTAAAAGCAGTGCCGAAAGCCTGTGTCACAACATCTGAAAGAAGTATAAAGAAGATTAACGGAAGTTCCGCAAAGGATGAAAGACCGGCACAGGATAATGTTGTTTCTTATGCGAATCCTATTTTTCATGGTGATGAGAAAGCAGTGACGACAGATGAGGCTGCAGCACCTGTAGAGAGAAAGAAAGATATTGACAGCGTGGATTTTGAGAAGAAACTGGAAGAATCATTAAAAAATCTGTAAAAAGCAGTTTCCGGTAACGATGAGACATACGAGCCAAAATTCCATTGCCGCAGGCAATCTGGAATGAATTTTGGCTACGTTACTGTGAACGGAGTGAACAGTAACACAAAATCCACTGAAAACATTTTTAACGATAAGGTATATAAAAATGATAAGGAAAGGAGAGCCATATGCAGGAATTTTCAGGAAATTTGATAGAGGCATTATCAAGACTGGCATTTCCTAAGATTGGGATTATAGATATCATACAGATTGCACTGATCGCTTTTTTTGTATATCAGTTCATGGTATGGATCAAATATACTCATGCATATACACTTCTGAAAGGAATACTGGTCGTTCTCCTCTTCATTCTGATCGCGTATATTTTCAGGATGAATACGATTCTGTGGATTTTTTCAAATCTGGCAAGTACACTGATCGTAGGTGTGATCGTTATTTTTCAGCCGGAGCTCAGAAAAGTTCTGGAACAGCTTGGACAAAAGCGGATCATGGCTTCACTGATACCTTTTGATGCAGGTAAAGAGGTGAAGGAAAGATTTACGGATAAAACCATCAGTGAGCTGGTCAAAGCATGTTTTGATATGGGAGAAGTTAAGACCGGGGCGCTGATTGTAATTGAGCAGAATGAGCTGCTGACCGATTATATAAGAACAGGTATTAATCTGGATGCAATCCTTACCAGTCAGCTTCTGATCAATATATTTGAACATAACACACCACTTCATGACGGAGCTGTTATTGTAAGAGAGAACAGGATTGTGGCTGCAACTTGCTATCTTCCACTGTCTGATAATATGGAACTGAGCAAACAGTTGGGAACGCGGCACAGGGCAGGCGTGGGGATCAGTGAGCAGACAGATTCTGTTACGATCATTGTATCAGAGGAAACCGGTCAGGTATCTGTAGCGCAGGGAGGAAAGCTGATCAGAGGTGTAAACAGTGCAAAACTCAGAGAAATCCTGGTCAGAGCGCAGAATAAGCAGGTTGTAGACAACAGCAAACTTCGCCATTTACTGAAAGGAAGAGTGAAGCATGAAGAAGCGAAAAATAACAGATAATATACCTTTGAAAATCATGTCTGTCGCAATAGCTGTTGTGCTATGGCTGATCGTTGTAAATATAGATAATCCGACAGGAACCAATTACTATACGCTCAACGATGTGGAACTGATCAACAAGGAATATGTGGAATCTTCAGATACCATCGGTAAGATGTGTATGCCGGAACAGAACCAGGATTCCGTAAAAGTCGCGATCACTGCAACCAAGAAGATCAGAGACAAGATCAAAGTTACAGACATCTCTGCGGTAGCTGATCTTCAGCAGGCGGTAAGCCTGGATACAAATCCGGTTATGGTTCCCATTACCGTCACCTGTTCTGTGCCGGGAGTATCTCCCAGTGATATTAAAGTTACTCCTCAGAATCTCAGTGTAAATCTTGATGAAAAAGAGACACAGGAGTTTGTGGTAAATGTCAGCAGAGGTGACACGAAACCGGGCAAGGATTATGAAGTAGGAAGTCTGACTGCCAGTCCGGAGAAAGTAAGGATTACAGGTCCGAAGACGCTGATCAATAAAATAGATAAGGTAAATGCTTCCATTGAACTGGATGGAAATACAGAGGATTTTACACAGGATGTAAACCTTACGATCATTGACAAGAATCAGGAGGTACTTACCGATTCTGAAATGAATTCATTACGGATTGAGAATAATGCAAAAGTAACAGTGACTGCAAAATTATGGAAAATCCACCAGGGAGTACAGATATCTGCAGGTTATGTAGGGACACCGGCTGAAGGATATCAGGTTGGGGCTGTGAGAACAGTGCCGGATACGATCAGTGTAGCAGGCAGTGCGGAAGGTCTTGAAAGTCTTGCGGATAATAATAATGTGATCACTATACCGGAAGACAGTATTGATATCTCCGGTGAATCCGAAGATGTGGAGAAAAAAATCAGTCTTACGGATCTTCTGCCGGACAATGTGAAACTTACCAGTGACTCCAGTGAAGATGTATGGGTAACTGTAAGTATTCTTCCGGCCGGAAGCAGAGAGTTTGAACTTCCGACTAAGAATATAGAGGTTAAGAATAAGCCGAAAGATCTGCAGGTAACATTTGAGACTGCGCAGATAGAAGTGCGGATCAAATCTGATAACAAAGATCTGGATGATCTGAATAATGACAAAGACATTAAGGCATCTATAGATCTGGATGGCAAAAAAGAAGGAAGTTATGAAGTTCCGGTTAAGATAGTCTTGCCGGATGGTTATGAGACAGTGGAAGATGTGACTACGGAAGTTGTGATTTCATCAGGGACTGCTGTTGATGACAGGAAGGAAAACAAGGAATAAAAGAATTCTCCACTTACAGAAGGGGTAGTAACAATATAAGAGGAACAGTGAAATGGTCAGTAAAAAAGTGACAGTTAAAAATCCCACAGGTCTTCATCTGAGACCTGCGGGGATCCTGTGCAATGAGGCAATGAAATACCAGTCACAGATAACATTTGTCTACGATGGGGGCATGGCAAATGCAAAGAGTGTACTGAGTGTACTTGGTGCATGCGTAAAATGCGGAAATGAGATAGAACTTACCTGTGAAGGTGTTGATGAACAGGAAGCCCTGGATCATCTTGTTACTGCTATTGATAGCGGCCTTGGTGAGTAGAAAGCTGCTGTGCACAAACAGAGTGAACAGTAACCATAAAGTAACATGACTAAAAGAGGAGGAACTTATTGTGAAAAGAAGATTAGTTGCGGTTACATTGAGTCTTATTATGACAATGGCAACTGTCAGTGAAGCAGGTGCTGCTGCATTTACTTCACCTGATACAGCTCCGGCTGTTGCCACACAGACAGATGCAGAAGAAGTAAATGTTACAGAAGAAACTTCTGAAACAGAAGCAGACGCTTTTTCAGATGGAGATGATGGGACAGCAGTACCATCACAGGAACAGACAGACGACGCATTTACAGCGGGAACGGATACGGCTGCTGCATTGCCGGACGAGACGCCGTCAACAGCAGATGCTACGGATGCCGTTGGAGCCGCTGTAGTGAAAGCTGAGGACTGGGTAAGCACAGAGAATGGCTTTAAACTGCGCAAACCTGCAAAAAATCAGGATACAGCAAATACAGATGATCAGAAAGCAGCAACAGCAGCACTACCCGATGAGGAGATGCCGTCTGAGACTGACGGATTCTCAGGAGATCAGACAGAATCATCTGAAACAGCAGTGGCTGAAACAGATACAACAGCTGTGACAGCAGAGGTTACAGCAATGGAAACACCAGCAGCAACGGATACAGTGTCTGTAACAAATGAAGAATTTTATACAGCGGCAGACGGAATTGTAAAGATCAGCACAGAGTATAAAGGGGAAACCCATACAGGATATTATCTGTTTGATGAAGAGGGAATCCTTGTAACCGGACAGGCTGAGGTAAAAGAAAAATCTTCATCTGATGAAGAACCGACATCAGATGCAGCTCAGTCAGCAGGAGAAGATGCCGCAGGGGAAGAAACAGAAGCCCAGGCAAATCAGTCCTATTTTACAACTGCAGATGAGGCTGTTGTTTATACCGGATGTGAAGGAGAAGCGATAACTCCATATACATCTACAGTAGGCCAGCAGGAGAAGAGTGTATGGAAATGGACAGGAACATATTTCCAGTACTACGATGAGAATGGTAATCTGGAGACAATTGCACAGCTTGAAGCGAAAGCAAAAGCAGAAGGTACATATACCGGATATTTCAAGATCAATGAGGATTATTACTGCCTCGATTCTGAAGGTAAGCCACAGACAGGAGAGATCACCCTCACAGTTAACGGCGAATCAAACCTGTATTATTTTGATCCTGCAAGCAGCGACATCCCCGGAAAAATGTTCCACAATGGATGGCTTCGCTCAGATACCACTAAGGGAGAGCGCTGGCTGTATTTTAAAAAGGGAAGTGTTCCTGCAGATATAGGTAAATATTATAAGCGTGGCGTAGTTGCCACAGCTATTCCGGAGAAAGGAACCGGAAGTTATTTGCTGGATGCCAATGGATATGTTCTGAAATCAGTGATGAAGAAGGCTCAGAATGGTGCATATTACTGTACCGACAGTAACGGCCAGATTTATAGAAATAAACTTGTAAAATACGGCAATTTCAGATATTATTTTGGTTCAAACGGAAAGCGGGCAACCTGGACAAAGAGATGGGCGAAAGCAGACGATCATTACTATTACTTTGGAAGTACTCCGGGTCGTGTTGTTGAGAAACATGGCTGGCAGAAACTTGTCAGCACCAGTGGCAAATTCCTTGGCTGGCTGTATTTTGATTCCAATGGAAATCATTATACGGATAAGTGGACTTCCGCAGGTTATTATTTTAAGCCATCAGGAAAGCTTGCAAGCGGTTTGACAGAAATCGATGGAAAGAAATATATATTTGAATCATCTACATCCGCAGAACACAAAGGTAAAGTATATAAGAGCACAATGGTGCGCTATAAAAAGAAATGGTATATCGCATCCTCTAAGGGAAGCCTGTATAAGAGTGGATGGAGAAAATACAGCGGCAATTACTATTATCTTAAAGAATGTGTGGTTCAGACAAATCAGTTTATGAAAAAGAATGGAGTAAACGGTTATCTGGATGCAAACGGTAAATATACAACAGGATGGGTAATTGTAAGTAATGCTAACAACCTGGTGAGATATATCGATCCGTCAGGAAACGGATTTGCAAGAAATAAGAGTATGAGAGTTAATGGAATTCTGTATTACTTTGACAGTAACGGATACCGCATCACTGATCTGACAAACAGATACAGAGGACCGTATTCTGTTCAGGTGGACAGAGTAAACGGAGTTATGACTGTTTATGCTGATTCAGCCAGAACAATTCCTGTTAAGACGATCAGAGTATCTGTAGGTTTACCGGGAACACCAACTCCAACCGGTAACTTTACACTGAGCAGAAGCCTGAGGTGGCAGCCTCTTATGGGACCATCCTGGGGACAGTATGGAACTCATGTAGACGGTGCCGGACAGGGAGGAATCTTTGTTCATTCTGTAGCCTGCGGTCAGGCAAACTCATATAATCTTCCGGCAGTAGAGTACAATAAGCTTGGATCTCCTGCATCACATGGATGTATCAGAGCCTGTGTGGCAGATGCGAAGTGGGTTTATGAGAACTGTAATGGCGCATCCATCAGTATTATTGACGGTCAATATAAAGCAGATGATGTAATGAAAGGACCTCTTGGAAAGAAAGCACTGACCCCGTTAAGGGGAGCTGGTAATTTCGATCCTACAGATCCGGCTGTCTGATCCGGAGGTTTCTGTCAGGATAACCAGAATTGCTATAGAAATGAAATATACAAAACGGCTGCACAGAGCAAGAAGTGTGCAGTCGTTTTTGGTTATATATCAGGGATTATCTTGCGGAAATGTAATATAGTATGTATAATAGTTAACAGTATTGTAATAAAATGGACGTTTATTAGAAGACAGGACAGGAGTAGAAAGATGAAAAGAGATTTTTTTAAAATCAGAAAAAGGATCATGGTTGGTTGTCTGACAGCTGCGATAGCTGTAGTGCAGCCTGTAAGCTCTGTTTTTGCAAATCCGCATTATGACAGACGTGATACAGTGGCTGAGGAGGAATTTATTTATTCTGCAAGAACTTCCGGTACAGAGTCATCAAGAAAAAAAGTGAATCCCAAAGCATGGAAAAAGATCAACGGTGTCTGCTATAACGGAAGTGGTGAAATCATTCCGGGTGCGATAACCAGAGGCATGGATGTCTCTGAATGGCAGGGCAATATCGACTGGAAACAGGTGAAGAAGTCTGACATAGATTTTGCGTTTGTCCGGATCTCCTATGGCCTGACTCACGAAGATTATACCTATGATGAGAATATGACAAATGCAGAACTTGCCGGAGTACCCACAGGCACCTATGTGTACAGTACAGCCTTATCGACAACTACCGCGTTAAAGGAAGCGCAGCTTGCCATCAGCAAAATGCAGGGTCACAAGGTTTCCTATCCGGTCGTATATGATCTGGAGTACGCAAAAGCAAGTAAGCTCTCTGCAAAAACAGTCTCAGAGATGGCACTGACCTTCTGCAATGAAGTGCGCAGGGCAGGATATTATCCAATGGTTTACTGCAATACCAACTGGTATGATAATTACATAGACTGGTCCTTATTATCAGGAGTGGATGTGTGGATCGCAAGATACGGGGACACGATTCAGGCACCTGATAAGGAACGGTACAATTATACAATATGGCAGTCCACAGACGGTAACCGGGAAAGTGGACTGAACAGTACCAGCGGACTGGTAGCAGGAATCCCTGCAGGCAATGATGTTGATATGGATTTTGGCTATGTGGATTATACAAAGAAAATTACGCCGAGATGGAAATCTCTGGATTCCTATGTTCCGGCGGTGAAACCCGATACAGGCAGCAACGATGGAAGCCAGGAACAGACAGGACTTCATCAGGAAAATGGAAAATACTATTATGTCAATGAAAATGGTGAACGTGTGTCAGATCAGTGGATAACTGTAAATGGAAAGACCTATTATATCAGTTCTGATGGCTATGCTCTGATGGGAATGAAGAAAGTAGACGGGAAATATTACTGGTTCCATACAAAATCCGGATATATGTTTAAAAACCGCCGCGTGACCAGATCTACCGGCGATATCTACTATTTTGGAAGCAACGGTGTACGCTATGAAAATGGAATGTACAAAGTCAGGGAAAAAAGCGGTGAGCACACCTATTATTTCCAGAAAAACGGAAAAGCGTATAAGGGATGGCTGACACTGAATGGTAAAAAATATTATTTTTACAAAGGCAGTTTTGCACTTTCCGGTACGCGTGCCGAGAACATTACGCTGACCAGTTCCAACAGGATTGTATCTGTGTTTGATGGAAATGGAGTGTGTATTAGACAATATAAAAAGAGATAAAAAATATTGAAACATATAAAAAGATCCTGCAGCTGCGGCACTGATGGAAATTCTGCAACAGCTCCGGGATCTTTTTATGAAATTGCCGTAATTAAAGCGTATAGATCAGGATACCTGCAATGATGATCAGGTTTCCCATGATTTTTCCTCTCGTGATCTTTTCCTTCAGAATGGAATGAGAGAGAAGCAGGACAAACACATAGGCGGCAGTATCAATGACAGGACCATAGCGCATATCTACTTTTGTATAACACCATGTATTAAGGAGGAGGATCAGCATATATATGGTGTATGAGAGAATCACCCGGAAATTGAGATATTCCCTGATTCGGTTTTCGTATCTGATATTTGCACTCTGTTTCAGAAGTATCTGTGAAACAGCGGAAAAAAATGTTCCGCTCAACATGATTAAAATAAATGTTCTATTCATATCTCTGCACCGTCCATACTCCAAATAAAACCACCAGAATACCTATGATATTCTGAATGGAAAGATTTTCATGAAAGATCAGCACTGCCCATATCTGCGACCACAGAAGATAAACACTTTTATTGGCATAGGCAGTAGACAAAGAGAATTTCTTGATGACCTGCTGCCAGGTGATGGCGTAGATTCCGCAGTTGGCTACCATCAGGAACAGGAACAGGTAAAGCAGAGGACTGCTGAGACCATGTTTATTATACTGAACAGATGCAGCTTTGGAAAAAACACTTGTCAGTGAAAACAGCAGGATATTCAGATGAAGTTGTATGTAGTCTTTGAGTTTTGACATAATACCTCCGGGCGATAATGGTATTTTACGGATTTTGTCCAATAGAGCGTGTCTGAAAGCTGTCGGACAGTAACTATTTTACATAAAAAAGCAGGGAAGTCAAGGTTTGTGCAGCAGGAATCTTGAAAAGAAATGTTGAAAATGATATGATAAAAATGATTGCAAAAAGATGAAAAGAGAAAGGAAAAGCATATGAGCTTATATTCAGTGGTTGTTCCTGTATATAATTCTGAACATACACTGGGAGAACTATATACCCGTTTGGAGAAAGTATTCCGGGAAACTCTTAAAGAAGACTTTGAACTGATCCTGGTAGATGACGGATCAAAGGACAGATCTTATGAGATCATGACGGAACTCAGAGAAAAGGATCACAGGGTACGGATCATACAGATGGCCCGTAACTTCGGACAGCATCCGGCACTTCTGTGCGGATTTGCACATGTAAAAGGAGAGTTTGTGGTAACAATGGATGATGACCTTCAGCATCAGCCGGAGGAACTTCCGAAGATGGTCAGAACCATGCAGGAGAGACCGGATGTGGATGTTATCATTGCAAGCTATGAAGGAAGAAAGCATGGTCCGATACGCAAACTGGGAACGAAGTTTTCTGTATGGGCAACTTCAAAGATGCTGGGAAAAGATCCGGATCTTCAGATCACCAGTTACAGGCTGATCCGCAGATTCCTTGTGGATGCCATGGTAAAAACAAATACATATCTTCCACAGATTGGAAACCTTCTGATCAGGAGTTCAAACCGTATTATTAATGTTCCGGTTCAGCATGCAGACAGAGCTTACGGAAAAAGCGGTTATTCCTTTAAGAGACTGCTGAAAGATCTGATTTATGATATCACGACACATACTGCATTTCCCCTTCTGCTGGTGAGAAATATCGGAATTGTCAGTTTCCTGATAAGTGTAGTTCTGTCGGTCTGTTATCTGGTAAGATATTTTACACTGGGCATATCTGTGCAGGGCTGGACTTCGTTGATGCTGGTTATGCTGGCGTTTTTTGGACTGATTTTGTTATCGATCGGAATTATGGGAATCTATTTAATGAACATTCTTAATGAGGCAAAAAAAATGCCCCATTATGTAATACGTCGGGAGGATACGGACGAATAATGAAGGAAATTGGCGGATATTTTCAGCTGGAAGAGATGCCGGGAGAGGAATATTATCCTGACCTGTACAGGGTCAATCTTGGAAGAACCGCA
>ERZ791737.1540-NODE-1540-length-10561-cov-2.612983_pt1 | contig 10561 bp, 8 predicted proteins | sample MGYA00510042_ERZ791737 | MGnify/ENA primary metagenome ERZ791737 (study PRJEB30046, sample SAMN00791965) | human gut metagenome | study: EMG produced TPA metagenomics assembly of the A metagenome-wide association study of gut microbiota in type 2... | reverse complement strand
TCCCGATGTCCAAGAAATGGGAGGCAGTTCACAGGCACCTTTGTGGTGGTTTTTGTTTGCGCGGGCGTTAGGGGCGGACCTGGCCGGTGCCTCGGAGCTTGTATTTGTAGGTGGTGAGGGCCTCGGCGGCAAAGGGGCCGCGGGCGTGGAGCTTTTGGGTCGAGATGCCAATCTCGGCGCCCAGGCCAAACTCGCCGCCGTCGGTAAAGCGCGTGCTGGCGTTGGCGTACACGGCCGAGGCATCGACCGCGTCCAGGAAGCGCTCGCAAGCATCCGTGTCCTCGGCAACGATGGCCTCGGAGTGCATCGTGCCGTAGCGATTGATGTGTGCGATGGCCTCGTCCTCGTTTGCCACGACCTTCACGCTCATCTCGAGCGCCAGGTACTCGCGACCCCAGTCCTCCTCAGTCGCGGCAACGTAGTCATCGCCCTCGGCAAGCCCGGCATCGGCGCACGCGGCGCACGTGGCCTCGTCGCCGTGAATGAGCACGCCGTGGTCGTGCAGCACGGCAACAACCGCAGGCAAAAACACATTGGCCACAGCATGGTCGACCAGCAGCGACTCGGCGGCATTGCACACGCCCACGCGCTGCGTCTTAGCGTTGACGATAATATTGAGCGCTTTATCGAAGTCGGCGGATTCATGCACGTAGATGTGGCAGTTGCCCGTGCCCGTCTCGATCACCGGCACAAGCGACTCGCGCACGCAGCGCTGGATCAGGCCTGCACCGCCGCGCGGAATGAGTACGTCGACAATACCGCGGAGCTTCATGAGCTCGCCAGTGGCCTCGCGGTCGGTGGACTCGATCATCGACACGGCCTCGCGCGGGAAGCCCTTGGTCTCGAGCGCATCGGCCAGCAGCTCAGAAATCATGGCACACGAGTGATAGGCCAGCGAGCCGCCGCGCAGAATGCAGGCGTTGCCGGTGCGGATGCAGATGCCCGCGGCGTCGGCCGTCACGTTGGGGCGCGCCTCGTACACCATGGCGACCAGGCCCAACGGCACGCTCACGCGGGTGAGGTCCACGCCGCTTGCGAGCACGCGGTGGTCGAGCACGCGGCCGACAGGATCGGGCAGCTCGGCGAGCTTCTCCAGGCCGGCGGCCATACCCTCAACGCGCTCGGGCGTCAGCAGCAGACGGTCGAGGAGCCCCGCCGAGGTCCCCGCATCGCGCGCGGCGGACATATCGAGCTCGTTGGCGGCAACGATGGAGTCGACACCGTTGCGCAGTGCTGCGGCCATGGCGCGCACGGCCTCCTGGCGCTGCTCGTCGCTCGCCGTGGCAAGCGAGGCCGACGCTGCCTTAGCGGCAACGGCAAGATCGTGGACATACGTGGCTATATCGACCGACATGGGCGGCCCTTTCTCCTAGAAGTTTGCAACCATGGTAGCCGATTTGCGCATGGCCTCGCCCGCGGCGGTAGAATTGGTCAACCCGAAACACCGCAACGAACGGAAGACTCACATGGCCCTCATCACTTCGTACCACGTCCCCGGCCTGTATGTCGAGGACCACAGCATCGACGTCCCCCTCGACTGGCGCGGCCTGGAGCCGATGCTCCTGGCCGTCGGCAGCACCATGCGCCGCGGCGCCATGCCGGCGCCCATCGCAGGTGCGCCCGAGAGCATCAAGCTCTTCTACCGTGTGGTTTGCGCGCCCGACCGCATCAACGACGATCTGCCACTGCTCCTGTTTTTGCAGGGCGGCCCCGGCGGCGAGAGCCCGCGTCCGCTGTCACCCACAAGCGACGGCTGGATCGAGGAGGCCGTCAAGCACTTCCGCGTCGTCCTGCCCGACCAGCGCGGCACCGGACGCAGCAGCTGTGTAGACGGACGCACGATTGCCGCACTGGGCGAGCGTGCCGAGGCAGCCGGCGCCGATGCGGACCGCTCGCAGGCGGACTTCCTCAAGCGCCACCTCGCCAGCTCCATCGTGCGCGATTTTGAGTACCTGCGCCTGGTGGGCTTTGGCGGCAGGCCCTGGGTCACGCTCGGGCAGAGCTACGGCGGCTTTTTGACGCTGAGCTACCTGTCGCTCTTCCCCGAGGGCGTGGCGGCAAGCTTTACCTGCGGCGGCATCCCCCACGTACCGGCGAGCGCAAGCGAGGTCTACGCGCACACCTTCCCGCGCATGGCTGCCAAGACGCAGCAGTATTACAACCGCTACCCCGCCGACGTCGAGCGCGTGGCGGCCCTGGCAGATGCCCTCGAGGAGCAAAAGCCCGTGCTACCCGACGGCTCGCCGATGACGGTCGAACGCCTGCAGCTCATGGGCAGCGACTTTGGCATGAAGCCGAGCTTTGAGCGCATGCATTGGATTATCGATCATGCTTTTGTTGACGGCGACGGCACGCTGGCCTGCGGCGCCTCGGTATCCGACAGCTTTTTGATGCGCGCCTTCGAGCGCACCAACACGCGCACGAATCCGCTGTACTGGACGCTTCAGGAGTTCATCTACGCCGACGGCGACACCATGCCCATTCGCTGGGCCGCGGCAGAAGAGAAGGCCCATCGTGCCGAGTTCGACACGCTCACGCGACCGCTCATGTTTACCGGCGAGGCCATGTTCCCGTGGATGTTCGAGCAGATGCCCGAGCTCAAGCCCTTCAAGCCCGCCATGGATCTGCTTATGGAAGACACAAGCTGGGACAAGATCTACGACCCGCAGCGCCTGGCGTGCAACGAGGTGCCCCTGCAGGCCGCGGTGTACTTCGATGACATGTACGTGGACTCGGGCATGCAGCTCGATACGCTCAGCCGCGTGGGCAACTCGCATGCCTGGGTGACCAACGAGTTCGAGCACGACGGTTTGCACGGCAGCGTGGTGTTCAAGCACCTCTTCGACGAAGCCCTCAACCGTGGAGACCTGCGCCAGATCTTCTAGCAAAGGAGTGTCCCCGTCTGCCGGCACAATAGGAACGTCCCCAAGTGCCGGCAACGACAATGCCGCTGGTAGAGGACAGAAAGCGAAAACGCCCCTAAGCGAGCAAGGTGACGTGAAAGAGGAGGGCATTGACCTTTTGGTCATGCCCGACGATTGAACGTCAGATTGCCGCTTAGGGGCGTTTGCAGCGTCAATTGGTTAGGCGAACACTATCAAGTTGTCCCTATGGATCGCGGGCTTCTCGGCTAGGTCTGCCAGTAGACGGTTGCTGGCGATCTGGTCCTGGCGGCGGCCGGCGGCAAGCTCCAGCACGTCCGAATCGGCCTCGGCGATACCGCGGGCGACGACCATACCGCTCGGGTCGCACACGTCGAGCACATCGCCCTCGGAAAACACGCCATCGACCTCGTGAATACCCACCGTAAGCAAGGAAGAGCCACGGCTTACCAGCGCCTTCGCAGCACCATCATCGACCGTCACCGAGCCATGTGCCTTGTCACCCAGCGCGATCCACAGCTTGCGCGGCGCAATGTCCAGGCGCTCCGCCGGCGGATCGAACAGCGTGCCCACGCTTTCGCCGCGGGCGAGGCGCACGAGTGCATCGGGCTCCTCACCCGAGCAAATCACGCTCTGAATGCCCGCCGTCATCAGGATGCGGCTCGCGCGAATCTTGGTGATCATGCCGCCCGTGCCCACCGAGGTCGAAGAATCGCCCGCCGAGGCGATAATCTTGGCATCGATCTTATGCACGACAGGAACAAACTCGGCCGTGGGGTCCTCATGCGGATTGGCAGTATAAAGGCCATCGATGTCCGAGAGCGTCACGCACAGATCGGCAGAAACCAGGCAGCTCACAAGCGCCGCCAGTGTGTCGTTGTCGCCAAACTTGATCTCATCGACGGTAACGGTATCGTTCTCGTTGACGACCGGCACCACGCCAAGCTCCACGAGGCGCAACAGGGCGTCGCGCGCATGCAGGTAGGACGTGCGACGGGCCGTGTCGTGGCGCGTGAGCAGTACGAGCGAGGTGAGCAGGTCACGCGCATGAAACTCCTCGTCGTAGGCCGACGAGATGATGCACTGACCAGCCGAGGCGCAGGCCTGCAGGCTCGGCAGGTCGCCGACCGGCTTGCGGTCGAAGCCCAACACGGGATAGCCACAGGCGATAGCGCCCGAGCTCACCACGACCAGGCGCCAGCCAAGCTCGCGCAGCGCTGCGGCCTGGTCGGCAAGTCCGCCGATAAAGGCGCGGTTGACCTTGCCGTCGACGCCCACCACCGTGGACGAACCGATCTTTACCACCATCGTTTTATAAGAAGTCGTCATACGTCAAACCAATCAACTGTTCAGCGAACGGCCGAGCTGGCGGCCAAGGGAGCGTGACTCGCCCCTACCGCCCAAGGAATTAGTGAGCCCAGGGAAAGGCAGAAGCCGCGGCCATGTTCTTACGCACGAGCTCGTCGCGCACCTGAGCCAGGCCCTGCTCCATGCCCACCACATAGGTCTGCGGGTACAGGAAGCGCTTGAAAGCTGCGTCCAGATGATCGAGCGCCCAAGCACAGCGCTCGCGCGCGTCCTGGATGCTCTCACGCGGAGCCACCGCGCTGCCATCGCGCACGATCGGCACCAACAGCTCGCGATACTCAAGTTCGGACACGTCGGTCACCAGGGCGGCATCGTTCACGGCTACGAGGGTATTGCCGCGCGCGGCGCCCTCCCCCGCCAGATGGTCCTCGTCGTAGATCATGTCGCAGACCGGGCCGCCAAAGCCGTCGTAATAACGGCGCACGCGTTGCACACCCGGGATCGTGCGCTTGTAGGGCTGCTCGGAGAGCTTGACAACCGGCGTCCATGGATCTGCCTCGCTCGCACGGCGGGCGGAAAGCTTGTACACGCCGCCCAGCGCCGGCTGGTCGTAACAGGTCGCAAGCTTGGTACCCACGCCAAAGCTGTCGATGGGCGCGCCCTGGTCGAGCAGCGACTGAATCGTGTACTCATCCAGATCGTTGGAAACCGAAATCCCCACATAGGGCAGGTCCTCGGCATCAAAACGGCCGCGCACATACTTGGAGAGCTTGGCGAGGTCGCCGGAGTCGATGCGAATGGCCGACAGGCGCTCGCCCACCGCTTCCATCTCCTTGGCAACCGTAATGGCATGTTCACAGCCCTCGCGCACGTCATAGGTGTCGATGAGCAGCGTACAGTTCTTGGGGCTCGACTTGGCAAAGGCGCGGAAGGCCTCGAGCTCGGAATCGAAGCTCATCACCCAGCTGTGCGCATGCGTGCCAAAGACGGGAATACCGTAGCGGCGGCCGGCGAGCACATTGGACGTAGAGGAGCAGCCGGCAACGTAGCTCGCGCGCGCGACGGCCAAGCCGCCATCGGGACCCTGAGCGCGGCGCAGGCCAAACTCGGCAACGGGACGGCCGTCCGCCGCCAGCACCACGCGCGCCGTCTTGGTGGCGACAAGCGTCTGGAACCCAACGATGTTGAGCAGCGCCGTCTCAAGCAGCTGGCACTCCAGCGCGGGGCCGGTGACGCGAACCATGGGCTCGCGCGGAAAGACGAGCTCGCCCTCGGGCACGGCGTCGATGTTTACATGCGCACGAAAATCGCGCAGGTAGTCGAGGAATCCAGGCTTGAACATCGCGCCGCCGGCCGGGGCCTGGAGCGAGGCGAGGTAGTCGATATCCTCGGGCGTAAAGCGCAGATTCTCGACCAGCTCGGGCAGTTCGGCGGTGCCGCACATGACGGCATAGGCGCTGCCAAAAGGATGGTCGCGGTAAAACGCGGTAAAACAACCCTGTTCATTGGCCTTGCCGCTCTCCCACAGGCCCTGGGCCATAGTGAGCTCGTACAGATCGGTGAGCATTGCAATGTCGGTGGGATGCGAGATGTCGGTCAAAGCCATGGGGCGACCTTTCGGATGCGTTGTGCAGAGGTTGAGGGTTGGAAAAGGGCAGAGTGTTCGGGCATGGCACCCAGCGCGAATGGGCTAGAGCAGGCCCATGCTGGTCAGGATCGTGTAGCCCATAAAGATGACAAACGCGATGAGGGCAAGGACAATGATGATTTTTTGAGCCGGCGCCATGCCAGGGATCTCGTTCTCGCCCGTAGGCTCCTTGGAGGTAACCATGCGCTTGGCAAAGGTCATCTCGTCTCGGCTTGGGCTCGACGGACTTGGAACGAGCGACCTTTTTAGGCTGAGGTTTAGGTGCGGTGGGCGCGGGCTTCGCGGCGGCGGGCTTGGGCGCGGGGGCGACGTTCGCGGCGGCCTCCTCGGCCTTCGCACGCTCGGCACGCAGGGCGGCCAGCTCCTCACGCTCGCGGCGTGCCTCTTCCTGGGCCTCGCGACGAGCTTTCTCGGCGCGGAGCTCTTCCAACTCGGCGCGTTCCTCGGCAGACAGTGGTTGGGACTCAAGCTTGGCCATGGTACAGCCCTTTCTTTTAAAAAAAGCCGCCGACACAATGTCAGCGGCTTATCAAATCCAAGGGTGGAGACGAAGGGAGTCGAACCCTCGGCCTCTGCCATGCGACGGCAGCGCTCTCCCAACTGAGCTACGTCCCCAAGACAAGTTGATATTTTACCTACGGCTCGCCAACTGTCAACGCCCAATACCCAGTCTTTTTGGGACGCGGCTATTTTGACAACTTTTCGAGCAGGCGATCCTCTCGATGATTTTTTAATCCCCGTCCCAGAAAAATCATCGGCGAGCGCACTACTTTGCGCTGGTGAGGACGCCGGTGGTGTCGAACGCCGGGGTGAAGCTCTCGTCTACCGCTCCGCCTTCTTGCCAAAACATCGTCGTAAAGCCCAGGTCGTCGGCATGGTCGAGCACCTGCTCGTACTCCTCGCGCGTCACGGCGCGCGCCAGGTCGCCGCCTTGTTCGCACATGAGGGCATTGGGCGTGTACTGGTTCATGACCGAGATCGGCACGTCGCCCACCGTCTGCCACACCAGGTCCAACACGCGGCACGAATCGTCCGCATGCCCCGGCAGCACCAGATGACGCACGATTATGCCGCGCCTCATGAGCCCGTCCTTGTCTACCAGCTCTCCCCCGCGGCGCTCAATCTCGCGCGCCATCTGGGCCAGACCCGACACGGCCACGCGCGGGTAGTCCTTAATATGAGAAAGCGACTGCGCAAGCCCGGCATCGGCATATTTAAAGTCCGTAAGCCACACGTCGACCAGGTCGCCCAGCGCTGCCACGGCACTCGCGCGCTCGTAACCACTCGTGTTGTAGACAATTGGGATGACCAGTCCGCGCTCCCGAGCTGCGGCAATCGCGGCCGGCAGCAGGTGAGCATAATGCGTCGCCGTCACCAGATTGATGTTATTGGCACCTTGGTCCTGCAGCTCCAGCATAATCTCGACCAGGCGCTCGGGCGAAATCTCAAGCCCAAAATTGCCCGTCGAGATCTCGTGGTTCTGGCAATAGATACATTTGAGCGAGCAGCCGCTAAAGAAGATCGTGCCCGAACCGGCCTCGCCCGAGATAGGCGGCTCCTCCCACATATGAAGCGCCGCGCGGGCCACCTTGAGCGTGTCATCGGCACCGCATACGCCGTGCGCACCCTCGTCGCGCACCGCACCGCAACGGCGCGGACACAAATGGCAGGCGGGCGAAAAAAGTTCGGTCAACGGCGTCGGCATAAAAACATGCTCCAAAACAACGATTCAGCAGCTCAAACGTAAAGGGACCAACCGCACAGACGGCTCGAGCCCAAGGCGCCGTAATCGTCCGACACGATTTTTGTAATGTCAAGACTGGAATCGATAAAGTGCCGCTTTATGATGTAGGTATTCCGCCCCCCGCGGAGCAACTGGGTGAACCGTCGCGTTTATTTAGGGAGCCCACACAGTCGTACCTAGTACAGGTATCCTTCGTTGTTAAGGACGCTGGAACAGTCGATGAGGGCACCCACCTGTTTTAGGTGGGTTCATTTTCGTAACGTGGGGGGTGGTTTTTATTTGCCGAAAACCACCATTACAGCCCATATGGATCCCCGCCGGTATCCCGACAATCCATCGACAACATCCCAATATCTGGTAAGCGCGTGATTATCGCTGCGTGCAATTCCATGCACCCCCCTTGGTCGAGTATCATGGTTCGGCTATGCCCTTTGCGCTTAGCAACCTTTGACCTTTTCCTTCGACGCTTGGCGGTTTTTAGATTCATGGCTTCATCCCCGAGCTACATACCGTATCTATGCGTGGCAGCGGCGGCCTTTATCACGACCTTCCTCACGGTGCCCCTGGTCAAGCGCTTGGCAATTAAGCTCGACGCCGTCGACTATCCTTCTAAGCGCCGCATCAACACCAAGCCCATCCCGCGTTTGGGCGGAACGGCGGTGTTTTTGGGCCTGGTCGTTGCCTGTATTGTGCAAATCCTAGGCACCTGGTACCTGGGTTGGCCGCCCGTTTTGGTGCCGCACCCGCGCTTGCACATCAGCTACCCCGTGCTGGCACTCTCCTTTACCGTGATCTTTGCGACCGGCGCGATCGATGATGTCTTCCAGCTCAAGCCCAAACAAAAACTGGCCGGCCAGGTGCTCGCCGCGCTCATCGCCTGCGTGGGCGGCCTTAAAATCGGCGTCATCGTCAACCCGTTTGCCCCTGGCGAGATCGCGCTCGGCTGGCTCGCCTACCCCATCACCGTGATCTACCTAGTGGCGTTCACCAACATCATCAACCTTATCGACGGCCTCGACGGCCTGGCCACCGGCATCTGCGGCATCGCATCGTTCACTATGTTCTCGGTCGCTGTGCTCTCGGGTCGCATTGACGCCGCAGCGCTCTCTATCGCGCTCTTTGGCTCGTGCCTCGCCTTCCTACGCTACAACTTCAACCCCGCAAGCATCTTCTTGGGCGACTCGGGGTCGTTGCTTCTGGGCTTTGCACTGGGCTCCATCTCGCTGCTCAACGTGAGCCGCACCGCCGCGCTCACCTCGCTTATCATCCCGCTCATCGTTGCCGGCGTGCCCATCATCGACACGTTTAGCGCCATCGTGCGCCGCAAGCGCGCCCACATTAGCATCGGGCAGGCCGACAAGGGCCACATCCACCACCGCCTGATCCAAGAGGGCTACAACCAAAAGCAGGCAGTGCTCCTCATCTACGCCTGGTGCATCATGCTTTCGGCCGGCGCCGCCGCGATTAACCAGGTCGAGGTGCCCATGCGCGTGCTCATCTTTACCGTACTCGCCATTGGCTCGGCGGCCTTTGCCAAGCACCTGCACCTGTTTGAGCCCGTGCTGCGCCACCATTACAACAAGCGCACGCACGAGGACGAGCTCGCCTTTAAGCAGGAGGAGCAGGCGGCAGAAGAACGCAGGGAGGAGCGCCACCACAGGCGCTAGGGTAAGCTGCCGAGGCTGCGCCCAGGCGCCGCCGGCCAAACGCGCAGCCACGCCGCGCCCATCGCACATGCCGCCGCTCTCCCGCCCCTCGCGTACTTACGACCCGCCCCTCCAACAAACGCGTTATCATCTTGACCCATGAACATACGTTAGGAGCAATCATGCCAAACGAGAACAGCTACGAAGTCGCGCTGCAAAAGAGCAACGCCATTCGCGAGGGCCTGGCCAAAACGCCCGAGAAGTTCACCATGCTCACCGGCGACCGCCCCACCGGTCGTCTGCACCTGGGTCACTACTTCGGCACCCTCAAGGGCCGTGTTGAGCTGCAGAACATGGGCGCCAAGACCAACGTGCTCATCGCCGACTACCAAGTCATCACTGACCGCGATACGACCGAGCACATCCAGGACAACGTGTACAACATGGTCATGGACTACCTTGCCTGCGGCATCGACCCCGACAAGACCATGATCTACGCGCACTCCGCCGTGCCCGCCGCCAACCAGCTCATGCTGCCGTTCCTGTCGCTAGTCTCCGAGGCCGAGCTGGCGCGCAACCCCACGGTAAAGGCCGAGATGGAGGCCTCGGGCCACGAGCTCACCGGCCTTCTGCTCACCTACCCGGTGCATCAGGCCTGCGACATCCTGTTCTGCAAGGGCAATGTGGTGCCCGTCGGTCGCGACCAGCTGCCGCACATAGAGCTCACCCGCACCATCGCCCGCCGCTTTAACAACCGCTACGGCAAGGTGTTCCCCGAGGTCGACGCACTGCTGTCCGAGACCCCGCTGCTGCCGGGCCTGGACGGGCGCAAGATGAGCAAGAGCTACGGTAACGCCATCAACATCTCGATGACCGCCGAGGAGACGGCCAAGCGCATCAAGAAGAGCCAGACCGACTCCGAGCGCATGATCACGTTCGATCCCGAGAACCGCCCCGGCGTGTCCGGTCTGCTTTCGACGGCCGCCATCTGCACCGGTCGTTCCGAGGTCGAGATTGCCGAGGAGATTGGCATGGGCGGCTCCGGCCAACTCAAGAAGTACGTGACCGAGGCCGTCAACGAGTACTTCGCGCCAATCCGCGAGCGTCGTCAGCGCTATGAGAACGATCTGGACTATGTGAAGGACGTCCTGCACGAGGGCAACCGTCGTGCCAACGAGATCGCCGAGCAGACCCTGGCCGAGGTTCAGGACGCCATGGGCATGGTGTACTAGACCGATCTGCTGGCTTGAGCTTTCGATTGCTATAGGGCGGGCGCTACGGCGTCCGCCTTTTTTTGGAGCCGGACCGCTTCGGCTCCGCCCATCGCACTCCC
>ERZ791737.1534-NODE-1534-length-10612-cov-2.907360_pt1 | contig 10612 bp, 3 predicted proteins | sample MGYA00510042_ERZ791737 | MGnify/ENA primary metagenome ERZ791737 (study PRJEB30046, sample SAMN00791965) | human gut metagenome | study: EMG produced TPA metagenomics assembly of the A metagenome-wide association study of gut microbiota in type 2... | reverse complement strand
TAAATGCAAGTCAAAATTTAGTGGTATGGGAATCCACAGATCTTGTGAATTGGAGTGAACCGCAGCTTGTTTATGCAGGATTTGATAATGCAGGATGTGTGTGGGCGCCAGAAGCAATCTATGACGAAGCAACAGATGACTATCTTGTGTACTGGTCTTCCAGAGATAAATCAAAAAATGGAACAGATCAAAATGCATTGAGGGTATATGTTTGCAGGACAAAGGATTTCCATACATTTTCTGAACCGAAGGTATGGCTGAGTGAAGATCAGGACACAGGAAATGAAGTCAATATTATTGACAGCACGATTGTAAAATCAGACGGTAAATTTTATCGTTTTTCTACCTCGGATTGGAATACGGTAATCGATGTCAGCAATTCATTATCCGAAGATGTATTCGATGTACGCCAAGGGGAAGAATCGAGCGAAAATGGGGACTGGAAACGTATCGTAAAAAGAAGCGAAAGCAGTCAGGCAGGATTTGACAGAAGAGAAGGGTTTACCGTATATCAACTTCCTGATGGGAGATGGTGTGCAATGGGAGACAATGGAGGCTATAAAGCATTTTTGACAGACGATTTGGCAAGTGGAAAATTTACAGTTGAAAACGCAAACTTTGTGGATGGAAGATTCAGACATGGTACGGTTATTCGGCTTTCAGAAGAAGAAGAGAAAAAAATTTTGTCAGCTTACGGGGAAGATCGAGAGGAAGAGCCGGATCCTGAACAAAAGGTTTTGGCAGAATTTAATTTTGACGAAGAAGGTTCAGGATTTGAAAGTAAATATGCAAGAGCAACAGGAGCGGCATATGAGCTTGCAGACAGCTATTCTGAAGAATCAGGGAAAGCATTATATTTGAATGGAAAAGAGGATAATTTCCTAACGGTAACAGATAAAGAGGGAAAAAGTCTGCTCACAGATGTGACAGAACTTACAGTTTCTTATGATGCAAAAACAGAAAGAAGTGATACAAATTGGATTATGTATGCGGCGCCGAACAAAAATACACCACAATACCAATACGAAAAATATATTGGCATTATGGAAAAAAGTGGAACGACTACAGTTGAGCGATATAAAAACAGTGGAGACAGACCGGCTAATCCTTCAGCACAGACCGGGAATGATTGGAATCACATTGATGTTGTTATGAGCAAGACGGACACAACTATTTATGTTAATGGACAGAAGGTTTCTTCCGAAACAAGTGCTTATAGCTTGAGGAGTATTCTTGGGAAAAACAGTATTCTTCAGATTGGAAAATCAAACTGGGGAGAAGGGGAATATTTTAAAGGCTGGATTGATAATTTCCGCATTGAGAACAGAGCGTTGACAGAGGAAGAGGTAAAAGAACTTTCCGAAGAGTTTTTGGCAGCGCAACCGATTATAAAAGCGGTGACGATTGGAAGCGTTCCGGAAAGGGAGGAGGCATTAGAATATCGAGGAACTGATGATCATACGGCGGTCTTTACTAAGATTGATACAAAGAATAAAGTGATGACTCCATATATTAAAGATGAAGCAGATCTTACCAAAGTTCCAGTCACTTTTACATTTAACGGAAAAGTTGAAATAAAAGTTCAGGATAAAACAATCAGCAATGGAACAGAATTAGATCTATCCAAAGATTTGAAGATCACGCTGATAAGTAATGAAAAAGAAGAAGAATGGACAATTCAAAAACCAATACTTTCCAATAATCCTGTGCTTCCGGGACAGCATGCGGATCCTGATATTGATTACTTTGATGGGAAATTCTGGATTTTCCCAACGACGGATGGGTACCCAGGATGGAGTGGAACAAAGTTTCATGCATTTTCATCAAAAGATTTGGTGAATTGGACAGATGAAGGAATCATTATGGAATTAGCGAATGAAAATCCAGGAAAAAATGAAAACGGAGTGGAGATTGCAACATCACCATGGGCAGAGGGTGGAAGCGCATGGGCTCCAACCATTGAAGAAAAAAATGGAAAATATTATTTTTATTACTGTGGGAAGTTCAGTAATGGACAATCTGCAATTGGAGTTGCAGTGGCAGATCATCCGGCAGGACCTTATAAAGATAAAGGGGAAGCATTGATAACTGTAGATATGTGTAAACAAGCTAGTATCAAGATGGGGCAGGCAATAGACCCATCAATTTTCACAGATGATGATGGAACCTCTTATATTACATTTGGAAATGGAGCTGCCGCTATTGCACAGTTAAGCGATGACATGATGAGCATTGAAAAAGATACTTTAAAACAAATAAATGGATTGACGGATTTTAGAGAATCTGTAGTAGTGACAAAGGCGAATGGGAAATATCACTGGACCTGGTCTTGTGATGATGCCAATAGTCCGAATTATCATGTCAATTACGGTGTATCTGATACTTTGCTTACCGATGATGGAAGTGCATCAGTTACTCTGGTAAAGAAAAATTTACTGGCAAAAGATGAAAGTCTAGGAATACTGGGATCCGCACATCAATCGATAGTACATGTTAAAGACGGTAAAGGTCAGGATCGATATTTTATGGCATATCACAGATTCTACACGCCATTGAATATATTTACGGCAGGAGATGGACTCGGTGTACACAGGGAAACTTGTATTGATGAGATTACTTTTGATAAAGACGGTTATATGCAGGTTACTCCTACACACGAAGGGGTAGGCGCAGTGAAAATGATACCGGATGAACCAGAGGTTCCAGATACACCAGAGGTTCCAGATACGCCAGATACGCCGGAACAACCAGAGAATCCTGAAGAACCAATGAATCCGGAACAGCCGGATACGCCACAGAATGATAATGGACAAATGACAACATCCAAACCAGCTCCTACAGGAGATGGCACAAATGTAATACTTTTGATTATGACAATGATGATAGCGTTGGGTGTAGTGTGGAGAAAAAAAGAAACGAAAACCAAATAGAAATCCAGGAGGGGAAGACTATGAAAAGAAAGACAAAAAAATGTATTTCATGGATCACAGTAGCTGCGTTATTGGGCGGAATTACAAGTCCTTTCAACAGTGGAGCAGCTTCCGTGGAAGCGGCGGACATACCGGAGCCATTGGTAAAATTTGATTTTGAGGATTTATCGGAAAATGCAGAAATCACTTACAAAAATGCAAAGGCTACCGGAGAATATTCGTTGGCAGAAAGTTATAAAGGTGGAGGTGAAGCGCTCTCTTTAAATGGGACGGGACAATTTTTAGATGTAAAGAAAAAAGATGGAGAAAGTCTGTTGACAGGAGAAAAAGAATTGACGGTTTCTTACGATGCCAAATTGGAAAAGGGAGCCAAAGGATGGATTTTGTATGCTTCGGACAGTAATAAAGCTCCGTCCTATCCAAATGAACGTTATCTTGGAATTCTGCATGGCTCGACCAATAGTGAAAACGAGATGATTGCAGAGCGCTATAAAAATAATGGGGCAAGACCAGTATCTGCAACTGCAGATGTATCTGAAATTTATACGAAGTGGGTACATATAGATGTTGTACACAGTGAAAAGGATACGACAATTTATGTAGATGGTGTAAAAAAAGCGACACAGGGAAGTGAATATGCGATTGATGATATTTTAGGAGAGAATAGTATTTTGCAAATCGGGAAGGCCAATTGGGGAACGGGAGAATATTGCAAAGGCTTGATCGATAATTTCCGCATATATGATACAGCACTCACAGCACAGCAGGTGTCAGCGGAATATAATGATTATGTTTTGGAGAGTGATTGTGCTTTGCTTACACTTCCGGAAACGACAGACCGCTCTTTGACGCTTCCAAAAACAGGGGCGAGTGGCATGACACAAATCAGCTGGAAGTCTTCGGCATCAGATGTAATGAAAGATGATGGAACGATTATACGAGGTGAGAAAGACAAAAAGGTAACTATGACAGCAACAATATCTCTTGAAGATCGTTCGGTGAAAAAGGAGATAGAGGTAACCGTACTCAAGAAAAATCCTGAGGAGGATGTGGTAACTTATACGAAAGAATTGACATTAAATACGGGATTTGTCTCAGAGGATATAGAGCTTCCGACAAAAGTGGGAGATGCGGATGTTGTTTGGGAGACAAGTGATGCATCAGTCATAACAAAAGACGGAAAGGTCAAAAGATCAGATGAAAATAAAACAGTTACATTGACAGCGACAATAAAAGTAAATGGCGCTTCAAAAAATGGAACAAAAGAGTTCCCGTTGACGGTCATTGCAAAAGGAGCAAATATTGCTGCCTATGTAAGTAATGAACCTGTAGTTGCACAAAATGGTGGTATGAAGATTGCGTTGCAGAAAGAAGGCGAGTATGAGGCGCTGCATAAAGATCAGCCGATTCTGTATTCTTCTGTGGGAACTAAATCTTATGTTGCTCCACAAATCTTTCGAAAGGCAGATGGAAGCTTTGGGGTTATTGCAGCGGATGGAGGAAACAGTGGCTCTGTTGTTCTCTATGATTCCAAAGATTTAATTACATATTCGAATCAAAGAATTGCCACGATTGAGGGAATTACTTCAATACAAAAAATGTATTGTGTATATGATAGTGCAGATGCAGTGTATAAAGTATTTATAGAAGCAAATGGACAGACTTATATTACAACTTCAAAGAATCTTACCGAATTTGAGGAAGCAAAAGTAACAGACTATGCGATTCCTGAAGCTGGTGAAGTGGCAGAGGATGCTGTTTGGGCAGAAAAAGAAGCATTGACACAAAAAGAATGTGACGCTATTGAAAAACAATTTACAACTCCGTACAATACATCACTTTCAAAAATAACCAAGGAAATTACGGTTGATACAGGAGCAGATGTGAAAACAGAACTGAAAAAGGCGGTTAGAGAAGTGACTGCACAGTATTCAAACGGAGAAGAAAAGACATATTCCGTGCGTTGGAATGAAGCAGATATTGAAAAAGCGGATACAGACAGAGCGGGAATGGAATATACTGTGCGAGGAACAATTGGAGGTTCTGCATATTACACAAAGGCAGATTCACCATTGATTGAAGAACGTGCAGACCCATATATTGTCTATGATGAAGAACGACAAATGTACTATTTTACAGCATCCTATCCGGTAAATGGAAAAGGCGGAGCAGATGGTTATGATCGATTGGTTATCCGTGAGGCAAAAACAATTGAGGGACTTGCTGATGCTGAAGAACACGTTATCTGGGATGAAAGCGAAGTGCAGGGATATGGAAGATGGATTTGGGCACCGGAATTACATAAAATTGGTGATAGCTGGTATTTTCTCAGCACAGCATCACTAGATGAAACAACTGGAGGAAACTTTAATATTCGTCCATTTATGATGAAATGTAACAATTCAGAGGAAATTACGAATCCAGACAGCTGGGGAGAACCAGAGCGTGTGAAGACGATGCAAGGAGACAAAACTGGATTAAATGCAATGTCTCTGGATATGACATATTTTGAAGCAGGAGGAAGACACTATCTTGTGTGGGCTGATTTCACTAAAAATGACGGAAATCCTGCCGGTATTTCAAGTCTCTATATAGCAACGATCGACCCATCGAATCCTACTCAGCTGACAAGTACCTGCTCTGTTATTACAGTACCGGAATATGTATGGGAATTAGAGAGATATAAAGTAAACGAAGGACCTGCAGTATTACAAAAAGATGGGAAAGTATATCTGGCATTCTCGGCTTCGGGAACAGGCTCAGAATATTGTGTCGGACTTTTGACAGGAAATGCAGATGATGATCTGACAAAAAAGGAAAATTGGGTAAAAACACCATACCCAATTATGACAAGTGGTGATTTTAATGATGAACTATGTGGACCGGGGCATAACTCTTTTACAGTTGATGAATATGGAAATGCAGTGATTGTATATCATGCAAGACCGGCAGATACTCATGCAGGTCATACGGGAGATCCACTTTATGATCCATGTCGTCATGCATACGTAAAACCAGTTTTGTTTGGTGCTGATGGAGCGCCGGTTTTGAATCTTTCGGACGAAGAGTTTGTAAAAGGTGGTTCGGAAATTACAGTCAAAGTAAAAGTAAAAGGAGAGTCAGAAGAAAGTAAACCATCTTTGGAGTATAACTTCGATGAGGATTATACAGGAATTGTGAAAGACAGCGCAGGAAATCAGGATGGAACAGTGACAGAAGGTGCATCTTATGTATGGGATAAAGAATATGGTCAGGTATTATATTTGGATGGAGATAAAACAGATGGAGGACATGACAGTTATTTGGAATTTCCAGAGGGATATTTTGATGGAAAAGATAAAGTGACAATTTCAATGGATGTCAATGAAGTGACAAGAAGTGGAAACTACTTTACATTCGGTGTAGGACAGAATAATCAAAAATATCTTTTTTTAAAGACCGCACCGACAAGCACAAAACTTGCGGTCACTACGTCTGGATATCAGAATGAAAAGTTAGCAAATAGGAACTCGGTATATCCAAATAACAGCAGAACATGGATTAATATAAAAATGGTTGTGACACCAAAATCAATCAGCCTTTATCAAGATGGAAAATTAATTGCGGAAAATCTGAATACAAATATCTCCTTAGATGATTTGGGGAGAAACCTTAAAGCATATATCGGGAAATCATTTTATTCAGAGGATAAATATTTCCGTGGATATTTTGATAACATAAAAGTATATGATTATGCGATGACAGATGAAGAAGTGAAAAAAGTCACGAAAGAAGAAAAAGAAGCCAGAGAAAAAAAGATGGGAGAAGTTAAACTTGTAGCAGAGAAGTTTGAGATTCCAAATGCAGATAATATTAAGGGTAACATTACCCTTCCAAGTGAAAAAGATGGTGTATTGATTCAATGGTCTTCCTCTAACCCGAAGGTAATCAATCCCGAAAAAGATGGAGAAAAACCAGCAGGCGTTGTTACAAGACAGAAAGAAGATACAAAGGTAACACTCACGGCAGTTTTCTCAAAAGAAGGAAGTAAAGATGTGAAAAAAGAATATGAGGTGATTGTAAAAGCAAAGGCAAAGACAGTAAAAGAGGAAGATTATGCCGGTTATTTGTTCGTGAGGTTTAATGGAACAGAAGAAAATGGAGATCAAGAGCAGACTTATTTTTCACTGAGTGAGGATGGCCTCAATTGGACAGATTTAAATCAAAATCAACCAGTATTGAAAAGCACGATTGGTGAAAGCGGATTAAGAGATCATTTTATAGCTCGAGCACCGGAAGGTGACAAATTTTACATGATAGCAACAGACTTAAGTATTGCCTTAAATAAAGTAAATGGTGGAGCAGATTGGGGGTCAGCAGGAGGAAGCGGAAGCCACAGCATTGTCGTATGGGAATCTGATGATTTGGTAAATTGGAGTGAACCTTGGCTTGCGGAAATTGCACCAGAAGGAGCAGGATGCACATGGGCGCCGGAATTTATTTACGACGAAACAACCGGTGAATACATTGTCTATTGGTCTGCAACAACACTTCAGGTAGATGAAGAAGAAAATATTACACAGAAATATGAAAATCACGCAATTTATTATTGCAAAACCAGGGATTTCCGTACATTTACAGAAGCAGAATTATATCATGATGGTGGCGTAGACGCGAATGGAAAAATTGTAAAAGTAATTGATTCTACAATGATTCAAAATGGGGATACGTATTACCGTTTTACTAAAAATGAAAGCAAAGGAACCATTGTTATGGATAAATCGGATTCTATACTTGGAGAATTTTCAGAGATTGACTCTAACGTGCTTTCTTCGGAGCTTCCAGCAAAGAGGGGCGCAGTAGAAGGTCCGATTATCTTTAAAATGAATGAAAAAACAGAAGATGGAAAAGATCAATGGTGTCTGATGGTAGATCGTTTTGCAAGAGGACAGGGATATTATCCTCTCATTACCACAGATTTGAATTCGGGTGAATTTAGAATGTTGGATGACAGTGAATATAGTTTTCCAAGCAAATACCGCCACGGTTATGTAATGCCGGTAACAGAAAAGGAATATGGTGCACTGCAAAGACAGTGGGGAGACGGAAGCTATGTTGACAAGTCCTTGTTAAAAGAAGTGATTGAAGAAGCGAAAGATATTTTGACAAATCAGAAACAAAACTATACCGAAGAAAGTATTCAGCAACTAAAAACGGCATTAGAGTCTGCCAAAAAAGCTTTGGATATAGTGACTACAACAGAGGAAGCTGATCAGGCGGCAGAGAATCTACGAAAAGCAATTGAAGCATTGGAGAAAAAAGAGGATATTCTGACCAGGATAGAGGTTACACTTCCAGATAAGACAGAATATCAGATTGGAGAAGAACTTGATTTGACAGGAGTGAAAGTAACAGCGGTGTTTGAAAGCGGAAAAACAGCGGATGTGACAGAGGCAGCAACAGTTGATAGCGGTGCTTTCAATTCTCAGAAAGCAGGAAGTTATACTATTACAGTTACTTATGCAGAGAAGACAGAGACATTTGTTGTTACAGTGAAAGAAAACTCTCCTGAAATTCCAGACCCAGTACCGAGTCCAAAACCTGAACCTAATCCTGACTCCAATACAAAACCAAAACAGAACGAAAATAAAGTTGTAAAAACAGGAGATGAGCAAAACCCGCTTCTTTCGATTAGTATTTTTGCTCTTGCAAGTGTTGTAATAACCGGAAGTTTTATAAGGAGAAAAAAATATAACTTGTAAATAATTGAGAGAGGTAAGGATAAAACAAGAAGCCGCACTTCCCATGAGGCATCCTTACACTTTTGAAGGCAGAGAGTGCAGTACGAATTTGTTTTTATGGAATTCCAATATCCCCTCGTCGCGCATCTTTCCAAGCTCTTTCGATAGGGCGCTGCGATCCAGATTGAGATAGTCGGCAAGTCCCTGACGGTCAAACGGAAATTGGAATGTTGTACTTTTGGCTTTTGCCGCTTCTGTAGAAAGATAGATAAAGAGACGACTGCGAACGGTTTTAGGAGTAGTGCAGAAAATGCGTCTGGAAAGTATTAGATTTTTTTGCACAGAGATATAGAGAATATTCTGCATGATTTTAGCACTCCAGCTCTCTTTATCTTGAATCTGTTTCAGAGGTGCGATATTTAGAAAGAGGATATCAGCAGCTTCGGCAGTGACTGCGTCAACCATCATCGGTTCTTGACAGAGCGCGTAGGATTCGGCGAATACCTGTCCTGCTGAAATATTGCTTAAAATACTTTTGTTGCCCCAGAGATCAATATTTTCAATATTGACACTTCCGCTTAAGACGATACCGATTTCATGGATATGTTCTCCGGTGTGAAAGATAATAGTATTTTTTGCAAAGTGCTGTGTGCGCATGCAGCCAAGATCCAGCATGTGCATCCACTCATTTTCCGTAATGCCCTGAAATAAAACTGATTCAATTTTTTTCATAAAATCCTCATTTCCGTGGTTATAACCACTGAATTATTGGATTGATTATATTATACTCAGGTTACAAATGCAAGGAGGAAAAAATATGATTAGAAGAATTATTGAGATTGATGAAGATAAATGTAATGGGTGCGGAGCTTGCGCAGCGGCTTGTCATGAAGGAGCAATCGGTATGGTAGATGGGAAAGCGAAACTTCTTCGTGATGATTATTGTGATGGACTTGGAGACTGCCTTCCGACATGTCCGACAGGGGCAATCCGTTTTGTAGAGCGAGAGGCAGCAGCGTATGATGAACAGGCCGTTTTGGAAAATCAGAAAAAAGCAGCACCGGCGGGAATCCAGCCGTCACAGCTTGCACAATGGCCATGTCAAATCAAGCTTGTGCCAGTAAATGCACCTTATTTTCAGGGGGCGAAATTGCTGATTGCAGCGGACTGCACGGCTTATGCCTACGCTAATGTGCATCAGGAATTTATGCGAGGAAAGGTGACAATTATCGGATGTCCAAAACTGGATGATGTCGATTATAGCGAGAAACTGACACAGATTTTGGAGAATAATGATATCAAAAGTGTCACAATACTTCGTATGGAAGTCCCTTGCTGCGGTGGTCTTGAGATGGCTGCGAAAAAAGCACTTAAGGAAAGTGGAAAGTTTATTCCATGGCAAGTTGTCACGATTTCGATTGATGGGAAAATATTAGATTAAGAGCAATTTGAAATGTTATTAGGAGTAGTGTTTTAAGAAAAAAGCTGATAAAATAGGTATCTCAGATGAATGAGGTATCTATTTTTTTGTAACAGTTCAGTAAACTCGAGCTGTTATGACTGAACTGTTACAGATTGGAAGGAAAGGAAGGAAAAAATGGAAATCAGGCAGGCAAAGTTGGCGGATGTGCCAACCATTATGAAGATATATGAAAAAGCAAGGGTATTTATGGAGAACAGTGGGAATCCTACACAATGGGCGGTTGGCTATCCGGGGCAGCAGCTAGTTGAAAAGGATATTATAGAAAAAAATTGTTACATCTGTGAGGAACAGGGGAAAGTTGTAGGTGTGTTTTCGTTTATAGTGGGAGAGGACCCGACATATCAGAAAATCGAGCATGGTGCATGGCACAGCGCAGAAACATATGGAACAATACACAGACTTGCATCAGATGGACAGGCAAAGGGGATTGCAAAAATTTGTTTTGATTTTTGCAAAACAAAATGCCGTTATCTTAGGAT
>ERZ791737.1530-NODE-1530-length-10620-cov-2.530052_pt1 | contig 10620 bp, 10 predicted proteins | sample MGYA00510042_ERZ791737 | MGnify/ENA primary metagenome ERZ791737 (study PRJEB30046, sample SAMN00791965) | human gut metagenome | study: EMG produced TPA metagenomics assembly of the A metagenome-wide association study of gut microbiota in type 2... | reverse complement strand
TTTGTCAAAAAGAACCGAATTACCTGCTCCGTGACCTGCTTATTCTCGCGCCTCACACTCCCCGCAATCCACCGAAGAAGTGTCGACTCATCCTGCCGTCCGAGCTCCACGACCCTTCCTTTATCTTTTACCGCCTTATAAAGCTTCCCTCGCTTATCGATCTCACTCTCGACAAAAATCATAGAAGTGGTCTCCGGAAGTTCCTTGATATAATCCGAAAGTTCCGGAGACGCATTCTTAAAAAATCCGCTGTTTTCCAAAATAATCAATCTGCGCTCTGCAAAAAACGGCAGCGTCTCAGCAAGATCAATGACTTCTTTCGCGTTAATTCCTTTTCCTTCATAGTATGCGTAATTCATCGTATCATCCGGTGGAACAATCGCATAGTGCAGCTTGTCTTTATACTGTTTTTTTAAATATGCCTCTTCGCCATACAAAAGATATATCTGTTTCAATTGTCCGGTTTTCAAATCTTCATTCAGACTTTTCATATTCACTACACTCCATCTACTTTATCTTCTCTTAGTCTAAATGCAAGCTTCTGAAATGTCAATGAAATCCGACAATCGAAAGCGTATTTCCATCACTTTTCAATGTGATCGCCCCATTTTCAATTGTACTATAAACCGCACTGTCTATAGCGTTCAGTCTCTCCAGTGTCTCTTTATGCGGATGCCCGTATCGGTTTCCTTTCCCAGCCGAGATTAGCGAAATACTTGGCTGGATTATCTTTAAAAGCTCTTCCTTGGTCGAATTTTTTGACCCGTGATGTGCCACTTTCAGCACCGAATACACCTTTTTTTCCACCTGCTCCAGCAAAATTTCCTCCCCTTTTTCCTCAACATCACCTGTACAAAGCATACCAAACTTCTGATAACAGATATCAAGTACCATAGAGGAAGCATTTCCGATTTCCCCTGGGAACTCCTCCTCTGGTTGAATGCAGGTCACCTGAAGATCCCCTTCCTGGAGTCTCATGCCGGGACGAATTACCAACACCCTTATTCCAGCTTTTTTTGCAAGTGCTGAGAGTTTTGTTAACGCCTCATCTTGTTGATAAGTTGCCGGAAGCACAAGGTTTTTGATTCTTACCCCGACATCCTGTCTTGTGATCATCTCCTCAACGCCACTGTAATGATCACTGTCTCCATGCGAGATCAGGACATAGTCTAAAGTTCCAATCCCCTGTGATTTCAAAAAAGGTTCTATCCGATATTTCCCTACTTCTTTGACATCACTGCTTCCCCCGTCAATCAGGTAAGTTCCATTTTTCGGTCCTCGAAGCAGAATACCGTCTCCCTGTCCCACATCAATTACCGTCACGAAAAGCTTTCCTCCTGTCCCATGACCGATGGAAAACCAAAACAGAATCATTGGAAACACACACCACACACTCCTTCTAAGAAACCGAAACAATTCTTTTTTGTTACATTTCAACACAAGAATAACACTCCCAAATACGAAAAGATAGTAAGCACTGATCTGCCACCACGCCGGCTGTCCAAACACCATTCTCGCCCCCGGCAATCGTCCTGCGAATCGACTCATCCACTCAAACAGTTCCAAAAATATTCCACACACTTTTACCAAAACCATACCTATCGGCTGACAGATTGGCAAAAACAAGCTGCCGATAAGTCCAAGTCCCAGAACCCACGACATCATCGGTATCACTGCTATATTCAATAAAAGTGAATATAGTGGAAATTCAAAATAAAAGTACAAAAGCACCGGAAACAGCATTAGATTAATGCCTATGCTCGCATACATCCCTTTCACAATCTGATATTTGCACGGGAACAGTTTTTCTATTGCAGGAAGAATGGTTAAGATCCCAAGTATCGCTCCGTATGAGAGTAAAAATCCGGCGTCTGCAAGGTATAATGGCTGCCAAAGAACAGTCACTGCCCCTGCGAAGAATAATCCAGTAGCCATATCATAGACTCTTCCTGTCATATCTGCACCAATGCGAAGTAAAAGCATAATCGCAGCACGTATCACTGACACAGATAAACCGATCATTAAGACATACAGAAAAAGCAGTATACCAGATCCGATCCCGGCAACAAAATAAGGACTTCCGACTTTTCGAAAAATCTGATACACACTCAGTCCAATAAAAGATATATGAAGTCCTGAAATTGCCAAAACATATCCCATTTTTCTGATACAGCTCCTTGATCTCTGCATCCATCTCCTTCTTCTCACTCAATAAAATCGCACTTAAAACAGCGCCATTTTTTTCACCCATCGTCTCTGTCAGCTTCTCCTTCCATGCCTGCTTCAGACTGTAAAGAGAATTCATAAGTCGATTAGTCTTTCCACTCACTTCCATAATCTGTTCACCCCAGACCATGCCATAAATATTTTGTTTTGCATAATATTGCCTTTGGTCAAAATTCCCCGGATTGTGTGCCGTTTCAAACACATTGGCTTTCCCACGCAATTTGACCGTTTTCCCAATCGCAATATTTTGAAATGTCTTATCATATACTATTATCTTGGATTCATAAAATGATTCATTTTGACTGTTTATAGAATTGTTTTTTAGATATAAGATCTGCATCTTTGATGTGCTCGTCTTTTGATATACCTGCCCCTGCAAGATGACTTCTTTTTCTTTCTCTTCCTGAAAAATAGAATCGGCAGACAGTCCTCCCGACTGCCCGCCTGTCAGAAGCAGGAGCACGCTTTTTATCAGTAAAAAGACCAGACACACATAACATAATGGTCTTTTTTTCATTCTTCTTTTTTCTCCTCGATTAATTCTGAATTCCATTCCAAGGGACGATCCAATTGGATACTTCCCTTATACGTCACATCACTTGCACCGTTGACCAATATCTGTACACGGCTCGCATTCCCACTTTCGATAATGGAATTTACAGTCGAGTAAATTGCCACCTCCGGCTTCTGATTATAACCTTCCGTCAAAAATGTGGAATCCAGATTCACATAGCAAATGCCATCTTTTACAGATACTCCCAGCAGCTTTGTGTCCTTCGGGATCGTCGCCTGCGCCTTGCTGGATGCCGGCCCCCGCATCAATTGTTCCACAATCAATTTTTCGATAGAGGTATTGCTGCTGTAATGCACGTCATTAATCTTTTCACTCACAAGTTTTGTTCCATCCTCGTTTGAAAAATAAAGATTCAGCGACGTCACTTGATAACTGTTCAAAGAAGATCCTGTATTTTGTACAAAATCATCCGCACTCATCAATCCAATCGGTATACCTTCTCGATCTTTCAGCACGTCATCACCAACATAAAAAGATACAAAATCAATGCCATCAACCTGAACAAGCGTCTGCACAACTGCCGCCCTGCAAAGTACTTCCCTTGACTTTTTCATTTTTTCATATGCTTTATTAAAATGCAATTCCAGACAATTGTCTTTGATCTCGAATGATTCCACCTTGACTTCTTTTGGGAATACCGACTTCATCTCAATCGACTCCGGCGCTTTTTTAAGCTCCTTAAGCATATCTTTCACGACAGTCTCCGCTTTCTCCGAGTTGTTTTCATACTCTTGCTTTTCCAACGCATCATCATCGGTATTCAGATAGTAAATATACATTCCCGCATCTTCCATATGTTTCCCTGACGTACAGCCACTTGCAAGTATCATGCACAGAAACAACACCGCTGCATATATTCTTTTTTTCATGTCATTCCCCTTTTCTCCGCCTGCATTTACACAATATAGTTCAGTGGAACACGCACGGTAAAGGTTGTTCCTGTCCCCTCTTCACTGTATACCTTCACAGCTCCACGGTGCATGACGATCGCATTTCTCGCAATCGCCAATCCAAGCCCTGTTCCGCCAATCTCTCTAGAGTGCGATTTATCCACACGATAAAATCTCTCAAAAATATGTTCAATCGACTCCTCCGGTATTCCAATTCCAGAATCTGCAACCTTCACATAAAAATATTTGTGATCCGCGTTGAGTGACACATGTACCCACCCATCTTCTTTATTGTACTTGATTGCATTCTCCACTAAATTCGATATAGCAAGAGAAAGCTTTACTTCATCGACTTCTGCTGTTACCGGTCGAAAACTTTCAAACACAACTTCTATATTGCGCACTGCCGCAATCGGGCGCACCCGCTTCAATATCCGTTCTACCAACTCGTTAATATTCTCCGGTTTTACATTCAGATCAGAGGCTGTCTTATCCATCTTTACAAGAGAGAGTAAATCGTTGATAATCTTGTTCTCACGCTCAATCTCCTCTGTAATATCTCCCATAAATTCCTGATATAGTTCCACCGGCACATCCTCCTGTGCAAGAAGTGAATCTGCAAGTACTTTCATAGACGTAAGCGGCGTCTTCAATTCATGCGACACATTGGATACAAACTCCTGTCTAGAGTCATCCAATACCTTCAAACGTCCCAACATCTTGTTAAACGCATCAGAAATCTGTTTCGTTTCCGTATAGGCATTCTCTTTCAGATAGTCATTGTCATACCCTTCTGTCACATCCTCAATCGCCTGAGTGATTCTCGCAAACGGTTTGACCATCTTATTAGAAAGAAACGATACTATGACAACCAAAAGTAATACTGTCATCCCTAAAATAATATTGGCATTTGATTCCAGCATCTCCAATGTATCCAAAATACTATCCGCAGAGATGCTAATGAGAACAACTCCGATAATCTCTTTACCGCTTCCCGCCATAATAGGGGACGTCACCTCAATATAACGCTCCTTCGCATCATAATGGTTCGTCGATTTCCCGTCAAAACACTGAACAACATCAGAGGAGATGATCGTCTTTCCTTCTTCTGTTCCGAAAGTGTCCTTCACAATGCGATATTCTGAGTCAATCACCATCACTCGCCCATTATAAATATTCGACAACTGCAAAATCTCTGAGTTGATTGCCTCTGAAGCAGTTCCTTCCAAGTAATTAGAACTGCTCAACTGATTACACAGAATCGTTCCCTGATTCTGTACTTCAGCACTTTTTAGTGAAACCGCATTCTCCTCATACTGCTTCAAAAGCGTCTCTTTCAATACGATACACGGAAGTATACTGGTAATCATAATGAGCAGAACAAGTCTGGAACGCAGACTTTTAATAAGTTTACTTTTAATCTGCCATTTAACCCCTAAAATAGTAACCAACTCCCCACTTCGTATATACATATTTCGGATCACTTGGATGTTTCTCTATTTTTTCTCTCAAACGTCTGATATGTACATCTACCGTTCTTGCGTCTCCCGGGTACTCATATCCCCATACCAGATTCAACAGCTTTTCTCTGCTGTATACTTTATCCGGATTCTTTGCGAGCAGTTCCAAAAGATCAAATTCTTTCGCTGTCAGATTGATCTCTCGCTCCTGAATAAACACTCTTCTGCTCTCACAGTCGATCTTCATATCATGTTTGACCAAAACATTACTTTCTACCGTTTTTTCTTCTTTTCTTCCGGTTCTTCTCATAATGGCTTTGATTCTTGCTTTCACTTCCAAAATGTTAAATGGTTTTGTAATATAATCATCCGCACCATATTCCAGCCCCAAAATCTTATCCATGTCATCTCCTTTTGCAGTCAGCATGACAATCGGCACATCAGAAAAATCACGAATCTGCTGGCATACTGCAAATCCATCCATCTTTGGCAGCATGACATCTAAAAGGAGCAGATCATATTCGTTATTCTTCGCAAGTTCCAATGCCTCCTCCCCATCATAGGCACAGTCCACTTCCATACCGTCCTGCATCAGGCTGAAACGAATCCCTTTTACAATTAATTTTTCATCATCTACAACTAATACCCTTTTTCCCATTGTTTATCTCCCTCTATATTTAAACTGTAATAAGATCTTTTATTTTCTGAAAGACACCGTCTTTAATTCCTTCAATCTGCTTAATATCCTCTATGGATTGGAATTTCCCATGTTCTTCCCGATATTTTATAATACTGTCCGCTTTGGATTCGCCAATCCCGGCAAGTGTCATCAATTCTTCTTTTGTGGCGGTATTCAGATTGACTTTCCCACCCGCATCACCTGCTTCGCCCTCTTCTTTTAATGAATGATCCACTTCGCCCGCTGCCGGCACATAAATCTGTTCTTCATCCTGCAAAAGCGCGGCTTGATTAATCTCAGATATATCCGCATTCTCTGCAAATCCTCCTGCTTTTTGTATCGCCTCATACACTCTGCTGTCTTGTTGTAACTCATATACACCTGCCTGCATAACAGCTCCGCAGACATAGACATATATGCTCTTTTTCTCTTTTGTCTCTTCTTTTTTGGATGTCTCTGACTTCTCAGATCCAATCTCTTCCAATTCTTGTATCGGCTGTTCCTTCTTCTGACACCCACAGCAGCCCAACATAAAAATGATCCATATAATACTTGTTTTTATAATCTTTTGCATAAACCCTCCATAGTATAAACTACTACAGACACCCCTCTATGCTTAGACATTCTTATTGTAACGAATTTCTTTTTAAATTACAACAAATTTTTACAGTCTTGTTACATTTCCATGAAATCTTTTAACGCTCCCATTGAAAGATAGCCACACCGATCAAAGCAAGCGCCATACCACCGATTTTTCTCCAGTCAACCGGCTGTTTATCGACACCGAACAGACCCAGCAATTCAATGACATATGCGATGATAAGCTGCGAAATCACGATCAAAAGAGCCGCCTTTGCAGGTCCTAACTGCTCCATACTCTTGATAACCGTCCATGTAATCCCAGCTCCGATCACACCTCCAAGCAACATATATTTCGGCTCTACTTTTGCAATCGTCATGACATCGTCTCTTCCGGCGATGAACCATGCCACAAGACATACCGCAAATGCACTGAGCTGCACCCATCCATTTGACACCCACATTCCTGTCGTCTTCGTCACCTGTGTGTTAAACACCCCCTGTACACTCATCAGCGCACCTGATACTAACGCAATAAAAAACCCAATCATTGAGATCCCTCCTAAAAATTTTTCACTTTTAGTCTGTCCAATGAATCGGGTTTTTATTTATTCTTCTGAATTTTATTCTTCCAACGCTTTTGACAATTTCTCGATCATCTCATCCACATGTTCTTTTGTGATCACTAGCGGTGGTACAAGGCGCAGCACATTACCTCCTGCAGAGATTGTGATAAGCCCATGCTCCATTCCTTTTCGAATCACTTCTGTGACCGGTTTTTCCAAAACAAGCCCCTGCATAAGTCCTTTTCCGCGTCTTTCTTTCACAGCACTGCTTTCTTTCACAAGCTGATCTAACTGTTCTTCCAGATAGACGCTCACTTCCTTTACATGCTCCAGCAGATGTTCCTCTTCAAAAATCTGAAGCACCGTGTCAACCGCCGCACACACAAGCGGATTTCCTCCGTATGTCGTTCCGTGATCTCCCGGGAGCAGCGAAGCCTTTGCGACCTTCTCCGTCATCGCAAATGCCCCTACCGGCACACCGTTTCCAATCGCCTTTGCCATCGTCATAATATCTGGTTTGACTCCGTATCCCTGCCATGCAAACATAGATCCGGTTCTTCCCATACCGCACTGAATCTCATCAAAGATAAGCAAAATATCCTGCTCGTCGCAAAGCGCTCGAAGCCCTTCCAAAAAAGAGGTTTCCGCCGGGTAGATCCCGCCTTCCCCCTGCACTGTCTCCAAAATAATCGCACAGGTCTTGTCAGACAGAAGTGCTTTCACACTTTCCAAATCATTATAATCGGCAAATTTTACACCTTCCACCAACGGTTCAAATGGTTTTCTATATTGTTCTGTACCTGTCACGGAAAGCGCCCCCATACTTCTTCCATGAAAGGAATGGTTCATCGCAATAAACTCATACCGGCCACTCTGTTTCGTATAAGCATACTTTCGGGCAGCTTTCAGCGCCCCTTCAATCGCCTCTGTTCCGCTGTTTGTAAAAAATACACGATCCATGCAAGACACTTGTCTTAGATGTTCTGCTGCTTTTGCTGACGGCACGCTGTAGAACAGATTGGACGTATGTAACAACTTCTCCATTTGTTGTTTCAGACCTTCTGTATATTTAGGATGGCCATATCCAAGGGAACATACCGCAATTCCGGCTGCAAAATCTAAATATTTCTTTCCTTCTGTGTCATACAGATAGACGCCTTCTCCTTTTTCCAGAACAATCTGATAACGGTTATATGTATGAAGAAGTGATTGTTCTGCTGTCTCAATATAATTATTTTTCATGGTAAAACCTACTTTCTTCATCCTTTAAAATCGCAGTTCCAATCCCTTTGTTTGTAAAGATTTCCAACAACAGACAATGCGGGATTCTGCCGTCCAAAATATGCACTCTGGATACACCGTTCTCAATCGCATCAATACAGTTTTGCAGCTTTGGAAGCATGCCTCCGCCGATGTAGCCCTCTTTCATAAGCGTTTCTGCCTGTTCTACCGTCAGCTCCGAAATCAACGTCTTAGGATCTTTCGGATCTTTGTAAACTCCCTCGATATCTGTCAAAAATGCAAGCTTCTCCGCCTCCATCGCACGCGCGATCGCACATGCCGCATCATCTGCATTGATGTTATAAGTCTCAAAATTATCATCCAGACCAACCGGACATACAATCGGCAAAAAGTCTTTTTCCAAAAGATCGTACAAAATCTCAGCGTTTACCTGCGTTACTTCCCCCACATATCCGATGTCTGCGCCGTCTGACAGTTTCTTTTCCACTTTCAACAATCCACCGTCTTTTCCGCTGATTCCGATTGCTCGAACCCCAAGAGACTCCACAAGTTGTACCAGACTTTTATTCACTTTTCCAAGAACCATCTCAGCAACTTCCATCGTATCGGCATCAGTCACACGCAGACCGTTGATAAACTGTGGCTTCATCCCTGCTTTTTCCACCCACTTGCTGATCTCTTTTCCACCACCGTGCACAATAATCGGCTTAAACCCAACAAGTTTTAATAAGGTTACATCCTCTATGACACGTCTTTTCAGGTCTTCATCCACCATGGCGCTTCCGCCATATTTTACGACAATAATTTTCCGGTTAAATCTCTGTATATATGGAAGCGCCTCGATCAGCACCTCCGCTTTACTTAAGAATTTTTGCATATTTGGACTCATCTTCGTTTTCCTCCCTTTATTAGCTTCTGTAATCTGCGTTAATTTCAATGTATCCGTGTGTCAGATCACATCCCCATGCCGTCGCTTTTGCATCACCCATCTTAACGTCAGCTGTTGCTGTCACAATCGGCTGTGATAAAATTTCAGTTGCCTTCTCCTCACTGTAATCTACAGCAGTTCCATTTTCTGCAATCTGAATCTTTCCTGCCGCACTCTCAAAAAACAAATCCACTTTCTCTGGATCAAATTGTGCTCCTGAGTATCCCATCGCACAGATAATACGACCCCAGTTCGCATCGTGTCCCGCAATCGCTGTCTTTGTCAGATTCGAGCATGCAATTGCTTTGCTTAATAAGACAGCCTGCTCCTTTGTCTGGGCTCCGACAACATTTACTTCGAATAATGCAGTCGCCCCTTCTCCATCTCCTGCAATCTTCTTTGCCAGATATTCATTAATCTCATGAAGCGCCTCTGCAAACACCTCGTATTCCTTCGTTCCTTCCACAATCTTTTCGTTTTCTGCCATTCCATTTGCTATGACAAGCACCGTATCGTTTGTAGATGTGTCTCCATCCACAGAAATCATGTTATAAGTATCGTCGACATCCTCACTCAATGCTTTTTGAAGCGCTGTTTTGGAAATCGCAGCATCTGTCGTGATAAAGCTCAGCATCGTACACATATTCGGGTGAATCATGCCGGAACCCTTCGCCATTCCGCCAATCGTGACTGTCTTGCCGCCAATCTCAATCTCCACTGCAATCTCTTTCTCACAGGTATCTGTCGTCATAATTGCTTTTGCAGCCTCTGTCCCGGCCTGAACAGTATCACTTTTCGCCTCTGCAAGCATTTTTACTCCTGCCTGGATGCGGTCAATTGGAAGCTGTTTTCCGATGACTCCTGTCGATCCAAGAAGAACACTGTCTGCCGAAATCCCCAACTCTTTCGCTGCCGCATCCGCAGTATCTTTGCAGTATCCGTATCCTTCAGCCCCTGTGCAGGCATTAGCAATCCCCGAATTCACAATGATCGCCTGTGCCGCTTTGCCTTCCTTTACAATTTTCTGATCCCATGTAACCGGCGCCGCTTTTGCCACATTCGTCGTAAATGTTCCTGCCGCCACACACGGCTCTTTGCTGAAAATGATCGCCATATCTGTACGTCCCTGATACTTGATATTTGCCTCGACACCTGCCGCCTCAAATCCTTTTGCTTTCGTCACTCCACCTTTTACAATCTTCATCATGCACATCTCCTTTTTATTTATTATACGCAGTAATATTTGCTTCATTCAACGTAAATTCGTAATAATTTAAATCTTCCCGCTTCGTCCATCCGATTTCATTCCAAAATGCATTTCCAATATCGTTTTCCATAAACGCAATCAATGATACTTTATTAATCTTCTCTTCTTTTAATGCCTCCATCGCTTTCACTACCATACTCCGTCCGATTCCGTGCATCCGATACGCTTCGTCCACACATACATGATAGAGGCATCCCCTTCTTCCATCG
>ERZ791737.1524-NODE-1524-length-10649-cov-21.265339_pt1 | contig 10649 bp, 8 predicted proteins | sample MGYA00510042_ERZ791737 | MGnify/ENA primary metagenome ERZ791737 (study PRJEB30046, sample SAMN00791965) | human gut metagenome | study: EMG produced TPA metagenomics assembly of the A metagenome-wide association study of gut microbiota in type 2... | reverse complement strand
TTAACTAAGTTATATGCATAATAGGAAAATCCCTCAGGGTTTTACGTTGATCCAGTTTATCATTCTCTAAATGACAACTCTCGTCTATATAAATCCTTGTTATATCCGACATATTACTTTAAGTATGCGTTTCTATACAGTCTACTCCTTGCTTTTGTATACACCTATTACAGAGAAAAAATAGATTAGCAATGTAAATATAAGCATTCCGTCTTCTATAGAAAACAAAAACTATAATAACAAGCCATTTCAGTCATGACTTGTTTTAATCTGAATACACAAATTATACATTCATGTATAATACATTCATGTATAATTTGTATATTTGCCCTTGAATCAATAACAAGCAGCTTATGAAGTCACCTTTTCAATACGGCACATTAGTCGATAAAGAAAGCTTCGTCAACCGGACAGAGGAACGCAGGCAACTGAAAGAATTACTGGGTTCGGGCATCAACGTTATGCTTATATCACCCCGTCGTTGGGGCAAATCGTCACTTGTAAAGGTGGCGATGGACGAACTGATGCACGAAGACAAACACGTCCGCGTTTGCTTCATCGATGCATTCAGCATCAAGACTGAAGCTGAATTCTACCGTACCTTTGCCCGTGCAGTCATCACATGTGCAGCCTCCACACTCGAAAAACGATTAGAAGACGTAAAGCAGTTCTTGAAAGCGATTTCACCCAGCATTACCCTCAAGAGCGATACAACCGACTCACTCTCTTTCGACTTGAAGTTCGAACCCGAAGAAAAGGACATCATGGAAATCTTGGAACTGCCCGAGAAGATAGCCTCAGCCAAAGGTATACAGTTGATAGTCTGCATTGACGAATTCCAGCAACTGGCACTATTGCCCGGCTACAAAAGTATGGAGGGAAAGATGCGTTCTGCATGGCAAAAACAGCAGCAAGTATCTTACTGCTTTTATGGTAGCAAGCGACACATGATGATGGATATCTTTAATAACTCGTCCAACCCCTTCTACCGTTTCGGGCAAGTCATATTCCTGCAGAAAATAAAAAAAGAAGAATGGATACCCTTCATCATAAACGCCTTCCACAGGACAGATAAAGAAATCAGTGAACAACAGGCCGAGCGTTTGTGCGACATCGTAAAGTGCCATTCATGGTATTTGCAACAGTTGTGTTATTTCATCTGGAGCGGCACATCAAAAGAAGTAACAGACGAAATCATCGAAGCCCGTACCCGCCAACTGATAGACACCAACATGCCCATGTTTATGAACGATACCGAGAATCTGACAGCCGCCCAAACGGCCATGCTACGTGCCGTAGCCGACGGAGAATATCGTTTCAACTCCATCCCCGTAGTGCGTAAGTATGAACTGGGAAGTGCCCAGACCATCACCCGCAACAAGCGTATGCTGACCGAACGCGATTTCATCGAGAAGGAAGGAAACCATTACGTCTTTTCCGATCCGATATTTGAGTTGTGGTTCAGGAGGGAGTATTGCTGAGAAAAAGACATATCAAAAGGGATGCCTAAAGTAAACTGTGTCATGCGATGTTTTTCTTTCGATCTCATCGGTCGGGGAACGACCAGCACCAAAGAACGGGTTCCCCGTCCCGATGAGCGTAAAATTATACCAGTTTACATTATCATATTTTCTGCTTGTTTTAATGGCTCTAGTAGATTTATTCAGTCATAAAATATAGAATAACTAAAGTTTCATAGACATTACAATACTCTTTCCCTGTAACTCATATATAACAGACTCTACTAAGACCATCATAGTATTTATTCCACTCATACATAACTCTCCTACCTTATAGTTGTCAGACTTTCTTTGACCTTGAGAATCTACATATTCAGTGTTTACACATACATTTACATCCTTCAAATCCACTCCTTTCAATTCTGATAAAGAATATATCAGTTCAATAGATGCATGCATTTTCTTTGTCATCACAACTGAATTAAATGATTTACAACTACATTCATGGTTTACTTTCGTCAATTCATTTTGTAGCTTAGAATGGCAAAGGCTAATATAACTTTTTGTAATCACTGCATTTTGCCAGTTCCTATTTATATAAGTGACCACAATACGTATCATATCATCCCTGATTATTCCATCACAAGCAATTAATGCTATTTTAGTTTTCTTTTCTATATAGTTACGATAGAATGGAATTCCAGTAACAATAGCCGATATGACTATAGAAATAATAGAAATTATTAAAGATGCTATTCCCATATGATACAACTTTTGATAATACAACAAATTACCAGTTCACTCTTCAACTATAGTTTTGAATTCTCTCCACATTATAGCTGTATAGTATGCTTCATAGCAACCTTTAGGGACATACAATGTTGCATTATTATAAGCATCAGCATTAAAACCAATTATTGAGGGAGGAATAATTGACTTACAATGTATTTCCTTAATACGTTTGCTATCCCAAAACACTCCACCTGTCTTTAAGCTGGCACCGAATATGATTTTTTCCAAGGAAGTACAATAATAAAATGTGGTTTCAACGAAACCTATAACACTATCAGAAATAGTAATTGATCTTAAACTTGAACAATACGCAAAAGCATATCCTTCAATATATGTAACCGATTCCGGTATCACTATTTCTTTCAGAGAAGAACAATCTCTAAATAATCCTCCATATAAACGAGTAATCTTATTGGGCAGAACAATAGATTCTAGAGTAGAACAATCAGAAAATGCAGATTTGCCAATCATCTCAATTGAATCCGGTAGATTTATTTTCTGTAAAAGGGAACATGCATAAAAACAAAATCCTCCAATAGCCCTTACGTTATCAAACAATTCAACTTTTTCAAGATTTTTGCAATAGCTAAAAGACTCATCTTCCATTTTTACACAAGAGTAAGGTAATAATACTTCTTTAAGAGACTTACATTTACGAAACATACAACTCCCAATAACATTATTTTTAGTATAACAAGGCTCATATTCAACTACACTTCCTGGTTTATAAGAATCAGGATAACAATATATTTCACCTCCTTCTACTATATTAACATTAGTAAGATCTAAATATTCAAGAATGCCATTTGTTTCTTTTTCTATATAATCTACGCCAGCCATTTCCCTAATCAGTCTAATATCTGAACCGTTAATATCCCCTTCAAGAATGAATCTTTTTACCTTAAAATAATCAATATTCAATGTTTCCATTTTCTTTTTTAAGGAACCAGCTGTTTCTAATTTCAATTTCAAAATGGTCTTCCCTGCCTGATACACTTTAAAAACCTCCTCCAGTTCGCCACTTCTGAAAATAATTTCTCCTTCACGCTTATCGTACTCCTCATTCTTGTCAATGGTAAACAAAAGACTAGACACAGAGAGCCCGCGAGTAGAAGTTCCTTTATGAATCCAATTCTGATATTGTTCAGGAATAGATACTTCATAAATTACATTGGCTTTTATTTCTATCTGGATAATACTTCCTTCTGTCCCCACCGAATATTCCTTTTGCGACAACAAGATCGCATCTTTCTGCACCTGAACAATCTTCAACGTATCTGCTATGGACTTATCATTCCTATCATAATAGATTATCTCAGTCTCCCTCTTATCATAAGTTTCATTTGGAGCAACAGTATAATAAAGTGTATGACTGGAAACACTTCTCGTTATGGTTGTAGTAATCCAATCCACCTGCGGCATCTTCACATCAAAGTCAAAATTACTGTTTAGCTCTACTGCAATCTGCTCTCCTTTATCAGAAACTCTATATTCATTTTTAGTCAATAATAAAATACTTTCTCCCGTCTGATACACTTTCAAAATCTCTTCCAAATCGCCGCTTTGGAAAATGATTTCTCCTTCACGTTTTTCATACTCTTCACTCTTGTCAATGTTAAACACACACTTGTCAGACTCAATCGTACGCTTGTGTATCCAACTCTGATACTGCTCGGGGATAATGACCTCATAGGATACATTTGCTTTTACTTCTACCTGAATTTCTCCTCCATTTTTGTCTACCTCGAATTTTGCTGTGGTAAGTGTTATGGCATCTTTCTGTTTTTGGGTTACTACAATTTTCTTAGTCAGATCATTCGCTGTGAGGTTCAGTACGACGTTACGATCGTCAAAACTGGTATTTTCACTGACCTTTACCAGTACTTCATTATCTCCGGCCTTTCCTTTGCTTGGAAACACCGTACACCAACTAACATCACCACCCGACTGCGAAACATCTATCGTCCAATCTTTATTGGTCGTAAAAGAAATAATATGCTCCCCGCCATCCGAAGTAAAGTCCAAGCTTTTAGTAAAATAGATTTCACTCCCGACATCGGGAGTAATCTCTGCCGGGGCTTCATCGTCCGAACAACCAATAAGAACATTAGGTAAGCACAAACATACAAACAAAAGCAATAGCCATGATTGAATAGAACTTTTAACAGCATTCTTAAATGAAATCATGATTAAATAGTATTAGCTTCCTCGCGCCCCTCCGAAGATTTATAAAAATAGAAAGCGTGGAACTGCGTGCTATTCATCGTTCTTGAAGGTCCTAGGAAAACCCACTATACAAATGAACAGACAGCAGACCCACGCTGAACTCAGCGCAGGAACCGTCTATGCCATTCTCGTATAGTTTTGAAAGTTTCCTAGGTTTTCAAGAACAAGAATGAAGCACAACGCTTCTTACAATATCATTTCACAAAACATTGAAGCTAAGGACGCTTCCCTGCTTCGGTTACAAAAGTATAAAAAGGACTTAGGAAAACAAAAGTTTAGAACCTATTTTTTTAGATAAAGCACCTGAACAAGACTTATTTTCTACATCTATAGATGTAGCCTACTGCATATATAGATGCAGTACACTGGATATATAGATGCAGTAAACCGAATGTATAGACACAACGCATCGGGAAAGAAGTCATATCCCCTATAGGTAACATCAATTCTTTCGTCCATAACCGAAACTTTCCTTGTAAAGATAGCAAATTCAGGTTATAACCGAATCTGTTGCCGGATCATCCTTTTAGCCCGCAACCTCCCAAAAAACTATCTATATCTTTTAACCTATCCTAATAATCTGCCTTATTGTCATCTATTTAGAACCGAAATCATTATCTTTGCGCCCTATATGCCGTTATGCTAACAAAGCGACGGCAAAACTGTATGTAAGAAACAAAACTGAATAATAACGAATTTCATCCGAATGAAACAGTACAAAGCCGTAAACAACCTTGTGGGTTGGATTACATTCATCATTGCAGCAACGGTTTACTGCATGACCATCGAACCGACTGCAAGTTTTTGGGACTGCCCGGAGTTCATCACCACCGGCTATAAGCTGGAAGTTGGACACCCGCCCGGCGCACCCTTCTTCATGTTAGTAGCCAACCTGTTCTCACAATTTGCTTCCGATGCCACCACCGTTGCCAAAATGGTGAACTACATGAGCGCGCTGATGAGCGGCGCCTGCATCCTGTTCCTCTTCTGGAGCATCACGCACCTGGTGCGCAAACTCGTGATTACAGACGAAAAAAATATCACCCGCGGACAACTCATCACCGTCATGGGTAGCGGACTGGTGGGCGCACTGGCCTACACGTTCAGCGACACCTTCTGGTTCAGCGCCGTAGAGGGCGAGGTTTACGCCTTCTCGTCCCTGTTCACCGCCGTCGTCTTCTGGCTGATACTGAAGTGGGAAGATGTGGCCAACGAGCCTCACTCGGACCGCTGGCTGATTCTTATCGCCTACCTTACCGGACTGAGTATCGGTGTGCACTTGCTCAACCTGCTCTGTCTGCCCGCCATCGTACTGGTATATTACTACAAGAAAGTGCCCAACGCCAATGCCAAAGGCTCATTGCTTGCCTTGCTCACCTCGGGCATCCTGGTGGCTGCCGTGCTCTACGGCATCGTACCCGGCATCGTGAAAGTGGGCGGCTGGTTCGAACTGCTCTTCGTCAACACGCTGGGCATGTCCTTCAACAGCGGCGTCATCGTCTACATCATCCTGCTGGCCGGATGCCTCATCTGGGGTATATACGAAAGCTACACCGAGAAGAGCAAGTCGCGCATGGCACTCTCGTTCATACTCACCATTGCCATGCTGGGTATTCCCTTCTACGGACATGGCAGCAGTTCCGTTGTCATCGGCATTATCGTAATCGCTGCCTTGTGGCTGTACCTCAGCCCGAAGATGCAGGCACGGATGAAAGAGAAATACCGCGTATCGGCACGCACGCTCAACACGTCGCTGCTCTGCACCATGATGATCGTCATCGGATATTCCTCGTATGCGCTTATCGTCATCCGCTCCACCGCCAACACGCCGATGGACCAGAACTCACCCGAGGACATCTTCACGCTGGGCGAATACCTGGGACGCGAACAATACGGCACACGCCCGCTGTTCTACGGCCCCGCCTTCTCCTCGCAAGTGGCGCTGGACGTGAAAGACGGTTATTGCGAACCGCGCGTCAAGTACAACGGCACCAAATTCATCCGTAAGGAAAAAGCTACGCCCGACGAGAAAGACTCGTACATCGAAATCCCCGGACGCATCGAATACGAATACGCCCAGAACATGCTCTTCCCGCGTATGTACAGCAGTGCGCACACCAACGAGTACCACAACTGGCTCGACATCAAAGGCTACGACGTGCCCTATGACAAGTGCGGAAACATGATAATGGTGAACATGCCCACGCAGTGGGAAAACATCAAGTTCTTCTTCTCCTACCAGCTCAACTGGATGTACTGGCGCTACTTCATGTGGAACTTTGCCGGACGCCAGAACGACCTGCAAGGAAGCGGCGAGTTAGAGCACGGCAACTGGATTACCGGCATCAACGCCATCGACAAACTGCTGGTGGGCGACCAGACCCTGCTGCCGCAGGAACTGCAGAACAACAAGGGACACAACGTCTTCTACTGCCTGCCGCTGCTGCTCGGTATCATCGGTCTGCTGTGGCAAGCCTACCGCGGACAGAAGGGCATCCAGCAATTCTGGGTAGTGTTCTTCCTCTTCTTCATGACCGGTATCGCCATCGTGCTCTACCTGAATCAGACCCCCACCCAGCCGCGCGAGCGTGACTATGCCTACGCCGGCTCGTTCTACGCCTTCGCCATCTGGATCGGTATGGGTGTAGCGGGCATTGTCCGTCTGCTTCAGCACTATGCCAAGATGAAGGAACTCCCGGCATCCGTCCTCGTTTCCGTAGTCTGCCTCCTCGTCCCCATACAGATGGCAAGCCAGACGTGGGACGACCACGACCGCAGCGACCGCTACGTATGCCGCGACTTCGGCCAGAACTACCTGATGTCCTTGCAAGAAAGCGGCAATCCGGTTATCTTCACCAACGGCGATAACGACACCTTCCCCCTCTGGTACAACCAGGAGACCGAAGGTTTCCGCACCGACGCCCGTACCTGCAACCTCAGCTACCTGCAGACCGACTGGTACATCGACCAGATGAAGCGCCCCGCCTACGACTCTCCATCCCTGCCCATCACCTGGGACCGCATGGAGTACGTGGAAGGCACCAACGAATACATCCCCATCCAGCCGGAATACAAGAAGAGCATCGACGCCCTCTATGCCGAAGCCGAAAAGCAGGCACTGAACGGCAACGCCGAAGCCCTGATAAACGTCAAGAAAGAGTTTGGCGACAACCCGTACGAAGTCAAGAACGTGCTGAAGAACTGGGTACGCAGCAAGAACCAGGACTTGAAGGTGATTCCTACCGACAGCCTCGTCATCAAAGTAGACAAGGAAGCCGTGCGCCGCAGCGGTATGCTGATACCGGGCGACAGCATCCCCGACTACATGCACATCTCGCTGAAAGGCAAACGCGCCCTCTACAAGAGCGAGCTGATGATGCTCGAAATGCTGAGCGAAGCCAACTGGGAACGCCCCATCTACATCGCCGTCAGCGTGGGTACGGAAAACCAGTTGGGCATGGCCAACCACTTCATGCAGGAAGGTCTTGCCTACCGTTTCACTCCGTTCGACACCAGCAAGACGGGCGTGAAGATTGACTCTGAAAAGATGTACGACAACCTGATGCACAAGTTCAAGTTCGGCGGCATCGACAAGCCGGGCATCTACATCGACGAGAACACCATGCGCATGTGCCACTCGCACCGCCGCATCTTCTCCCAACTCGTGGAGCAACTGATGCGCGAAGGCAAGAAGGACAAGGCGAAAGCCGCGCTGGACTATGCCGAGAAGATGATTCCCAACTATAACGTGCCTTACGACTGGCAGAACGGCGCCGTGCAGATGGCCGATGCCTACTATCAGTTGGGCGAAACCGCCAAGGCAGATCAGATGATGGAAACACTCGCCAACAAGGCGGTAGAGTACCTCACCTGGTACCTGAGTCTGGACGACAACCGCTTCCTCATCTCCAGCCGTGAGTTTGAATATCACTGGGCGGTGCTCGATGCCGAAGTGAAGATGATGAAGAAATACAATTCCAAGCTCGCCGAAATCTACGAGCCCAAGGTGGAAGAACTATACAATATGTATGTAGATAGAATGAAGAATTGATCTGCCTATGTTAATAGAACAGCCTCCCGAGCTATTTCGCAAACTATACCCGAGCGCTATCTGGAGGATGGACCCTAACGAAAAAGCCGTTTACCTGACTTTCGACGATGGTCCCATCCCCGAGGTAACGCCCTGGGTACTCGATTTGCTCGACAAACACGGCATCAAGGCCACCTTCTTTATGGTGGGAGACAACATACGGAAACATCCCGAAGAATTCCGAATGGTCGTTGAACGCGGGCACCGCATCGGCAACCATACCTTCAACCATATCCGCGGGTTTGAGTACAGTGCCAAGAACTATCTGGGCAATGCCGAACAGGCGCAGATCTTCATGGAAATGGGCGGTGACATCAACTGCAACGTGGAGAAGGCGTTGTACCCGCTTCTGTTCCGCCCGCCCCACGGGCACATGTTTGCAGGGCAATACATGAAGTTGAAGCACCGGTACAAGATCGTGATGTGGGATTTGGTGACCCGCGATTACAGTAAGAAGCTGCGCGGTCCGCAGGTGCTTGCCAACGTGATGAGATATGCACGCAACGGCGCCATCATCACTTTCCATGACTCCCTGAAGTCCTGGTGCAACGGGAATCTGCAATATGCACTGCCACGTGCCATCGAGTTTCTGAAGGAAGAGGGGTACGAGTTCAAAGTATTATAAATCAATAGATTGATAGAGGCCAGTGTTTGTCCGGACAGACACTGGCCTCTGTCATGACAAACACTGGTGTCTGTCGCGATAGACACTGGCGTTTAAGAAGTTGGAGGCTTGTGTCTGTCGCGTCAGATAGAAACCGTCAACGGATGACGTACCTTCTGTGCAAAGTCCGCCATATATTGGTTCCATGCTTCGGCAGTCTTGATGTCTGCCTTGTCCCAGGCAAAGCCCCAATAATATACGTAGTCGGCACCCGGCTCGTAATCGCTCACTGCCAGCACATGGCCGTCGGCATTATTGCGCTGTTTCTTTTCCTCTGCCGGGAAGAGAACCGTCTTCGCCTCCTTTACGGCAGCGGGGAAAGCGGCACCCATGAATATCTTACCGTTATCCGGTCCTGTAGTAGGATCGACGTAAGTCATGTAGCCATTGGCAGCATCGGCAACGACGGCGCCATCCGGTTCGTGCAGCACAATGCCAGTGACAACGGGCAAAGTCTCCTTCAGGTTGCTGTACGAAACGGCAGTCTTGTTGAGGTGGGAACCGGCATCCAACGTTATCAATCGGGTTTCTACCACGGTGGTGTCACCCTTTACATTCATCGCGGGGAATTCCAGTCTAACGGTGAAACGCAGGGGGCCGTTGTCCAGCACTTCTTGCGTCTTGTAGCACCACGGGTAGAGGATGCTGTCGTTTACCATCAGCGCGGCTACACCGGCTCCAAGCGTGGGGCCTACTGCATAGCAGTCCATGCCGTAGCCGTGGTCGATATGGTAGGAAATGGAATTTCCCAGTTCGCTTGCTGCTTTAGGGTCGGTCTTACGCAATTCGGCAATGTTGGCACGGACGTCCTGGTTCAGCTCTTTTTCGTAGAACGATTCCAGAACGGGCTCGGTGGTGTTGTATTTCGTAAATAAGTCGTAGCCGAAGCCGCGCTCGCCGCGTGCCTGCAAGGCAGGGCCGTAGGCACGGAAGGCTACCAGGTCGTTCTCCCAGGCTACGTCGTCCAGGCGTTCGGGGTATTGGCGCCCGCAAGCCTTTACTTCGATGTCTTCGGGGGTGCCCGGCTGGATGGTGTAAGTAGCTGTTGCATTGGCGGCTACGGTAGCCGGAAAGATAAGTTTATCGTCGTAGGTTATCTGATAAGGCACTTGTTCGCCTTCGACATTCAGAACCACAATCTGAGTGGTGTCGGCCAGTTTCAGCCGGTTCGAAACTTCGGCCATAGAGAGTTCCACCATTTCGCCGGAACGGTCTGTGGACAACGGGTTGGTTACCGTGACGGTCAGCGTCTTGCTGTCGCTGCAAGCGAAGCAGAAAAGGGCCGTCAGACATAATAAAAGGAGTTTTTTCATATTATTATAGGGTATATTGTTGAATAAATGAGAATTTACGAAGTATCTCAAATTCCTCCGCCTGAAAGGGGAGGTGCCCGTAGGGCGGAGGGGGTTCACATCCG
>ERZ791737.1507-NODE-1507-length-10761-cov-2.110966_pt1 | contig 10761 bp, 10 predicted proteins | sample MGYA00510042_ERZ791737 | MGnify/ENA primary metagenome ERZ791737 (study PRJEB30046, sample SAMN00791965) | human gut metagenome | study: EMG produced TPA metagenomics assembly of the A metagenome-wide association study of gut microbiota in type 2... | reverse complement strand
GATGAAAACCGCTCACTGGCCCTTCAGTACGCCGTGGCCAGCATCCCCACGCTGCTGGTGTTCCGCAACGGTCAGCTGGTGAACCGCTCCGTGGGTCTTATCTCCAGGGAGGACGTGCTGAAGCTGGTGCAGGCGTAAGCTTTTTAACGAAAAATGTGCGGGGCTGATGCCCCGCACATTTTCTCACAGCTTCTCCATCTCATGGGCCACCTGCTCCTCACAGGAGCGCATGGCCTCCAACGTCCGCTCCAGCAGCATATCCAGCTCCCAGCCCAGACGCTCCGCCCCTTGGGCGATGACATCACGGGAGCACCCGGCGGCGAACTTCTTGTCCTTGTACTTCTTTTTCAGGCTCTTCAGTTCCATATCCTGACAGCTGTGGCTAGGCCGCATCAACGCCGCTGCCCCGATCAGGCCCGTCAGCTCATCTGCTGCAAACAGCACCTTCTCCATCTCATGCTCCGGAGCCACGTCGCAGCACAGGCCGCAGCCGTGGCTGCACACGGCGTGGATGATGTCCTCGCCGCAGCCTGCCTCCCGCAGCAGCTCCGGTGCCTTCTGGCAGTGCTCCTCCGGCCAGCGTTCAAAGTCGATGTCGTGGAGCAAGCCCACAATGCCCCAGAATTCGGCATCGTCGCCGTAGCCCAACTCCTTGGCATACCACTGCATGACCCCCTCCACCGTCAGGGCGTGCTGAAGATGAAACGGCTCCTGATTATACTTCCGCAGGGCGGCCCACGCCGCCTCCCGGCTGATGTGCTCTCTCATGGGAGATCCTCCTTTGTTGCTGATGTTTTCCATAGGATAGCACCATCCGCCGGACTATGCAAGCACCATCTGCTCCAACAGGCTCAGCAGCTGCCGGGCATGGCGATATTCCGCCGCCGACAGCTCCTCCCATATCTCCCGCAGACACACGTCCTCCGTGGCCTCTGCCGCCTGTGCATAGCGCAGACCGCCGCAGGTCTCGGCGTGATACCGGGTCCGCAGCACCTCCCGCCACGGCAGACGCTCCACCCGTCCCCCCTGCAAGCGGGGCTGATAGCAGCAGCCCGTCACCAGATAGTACACCCCCATGAGACGGCGGGCGTGGCTCCCCTCCTCCCCTGCCAGCTGCCGCAGCAGGCGGCGGGCAGCCACATTAGGGGCGCAGGCGGCATAGGCCAGATAGGCCCTCCGGTCCGCCAGCTCATCCTCGATGAAGTCCTGAATGAGCCGGATGCTGCCCATGGCCCTGCCTGCAAGGCAGCACCCGCTCTCCGCCGGTATCTCCGGTGCAGCAGGCACCGCCGCAGCCCCCGTCCTCTCCGGAATATCCCCTGCCCCCGGTTCTCTCGATGGCTCCCGACAGGCGGCCCGCACCTCCGGGTACGGGTCCAGCTCCGGCGATACCCGCTGCCAGATGCGGTCGCAGCGCTGCGGGTCCATGTGCTCCATCTTCTCCATATGCAGCCCCCCCTTTTTCTCGCATTATTCTATGCTCCGGCGGGAAAAAACGTCCCTGTCCATTGCTTTTTCCCGAAAACTCTGCTAAAATATATGTTTTGTAAGGCTTTTTGTGTCCTATCCCGTCCCTTTCGACGGGGTCCAATATACTCCAAAGGAGGAATCGTTCCATGTTGGAACTGAAACACATCAGTTACCGGGTGTCCACCCCCGACGGGGAGCAGGACATCCTCAAGGACATCAGCATCACCATTCCCGATGAGAAGCTGGTGGTCTTTACCGGCCCCAACGGCGGCGGAAAGACCACCATGGCCAAGGTCATCATGGGTCTGGCGGAGCCCACATCGGGCCAGATCCTGTATAATGGGCAGGATATCACCCACCTCTCCATCACGGAGCGGGCCAGACTGGGCATCAGCTACGGCTTCCAGCAGCCCCCCCGCTTCAAGGGCATCACCGTCCATGACCTGCTGCTTCTGGCGGCGGGCAAGGAAAAGCTCACCAAGGACCAGTGCTGCCAGTACCTGACCCGTGTGGGCCTGTGCGCCAACGACTATCTGGAGCGTGAGGTGGATGTGTCCCTCTCCGGCGGCGAGGTCAAGCGCATCGAGATCGCCACCATTCTGGCCCGGCAGGGCAGCCTCATGATCTTCGACGAGCCGGAGGCCGGCATCGACCTGTGGAGCTTCGCCCGCCTGACGGAGACCTTTGAGCAGATCCATCAGCAGCACCGGGCCACCATGATCATCATCTCCCATCAGGAGCGCATCATCCGTCTGGCGGACGAGATCGTGGTCATCTCCGGCGGGCAGATCGCCCACCGGGGCAATACGGAGGAGATCTTCCCCCTGATTTTGGCGGACACCCTGGGCGGCTGTCCCGTACTGGAGCACAAGGAGGTGCAGCTATGATCACCGAGATCGACGCCAGCCTGCTGGAAAAGATCGCAGACCTCACCGGCAAGCCCGTGGGGGCCTTCAACATCCGCAAGGACATGGGCTGCGAGGCCCGTCAGTCCACGGAGCATATCGCCATCGACCCCCGTGCCGACGGCAAGCCCGGTATCGACATCCACTTCAAAGAGGGTACCAAGGGAGAGACGTGCCACATCCCCGTCATCATCAGCCAGACGGGCATGAGCGACATGGTGTATAACGACTTCTATGTGGCCGACGACTGCGACGTTACCATCGTGGCGGGCTGCGGCATCCACAACTCCGGCTGCGACGAGAGCCGCCACGACGGCATCCACACCTTCCATATCGGCAAGAACTGCCGCGTGCGCTACACGGAGAAGCACTACGGCGAGGACGCCAAGGGCGAGACCGGCAAGAACATCATGAACCCCCAGACCATTGTCTATCTGGGGGAGAACTCCACCATGCAGATGGACACCATCCAGATCCGGGGCATCGACTCCACCCTGCGGGACACCCAGTTCTACTGCGAGGCCGGCAGCGAGGTGGTGGTGACGGAGCGCCTGCTGACCCACGGGGCCCAGACCGCCGAAAGTGACATGACCATCCAGCTCAACGGCGAGGGTGCCAAGGGCCGTGTCATTTCCCGCTCCGTGGCGCAGGACACCTCCCGTCAGGTGTTCCACCCGGTGATGGTGGGCAACAGCCAGTGCTTCGGCCATGTGCAGTGCGACTCCATCATCATGGGACAGGCCCACATCGAGTCCATCCCCGCCATCACCGCCAACTGTCCGGACGCCCAACTGATCCATGAGGCCGCCATCGGCAAGATCGCCGGGGACCAGCTGCTGAAGCTGGAGACACTGGGCCTCTCCCCGGAGGAAGCGGAGGAGACCATCCTCAAGGGCTTCCTGGCATAAACGAATCGTATATTTTTGCCGCAATTCTACCATTTGTTATCATTTTTCTCATAAAACTCCCCCTCCTGCCGATGCAGGAGGGGGAGCTTTCACTTACAGGTCAAATTCCTTGATGCGGGAGGTACGCTCCTCCATGGGGACGTAGTGGCCCCGGATGGTGACAGCCCGGTAGGCCGGCCGCATGATGCGGTGGCCGGTGATGACCTCCTCCATGCGGTTGGCACACCAGCCTGCAATACGGGCAGAGGCGAACAGCGGCGTGAACACGTCCTCCGGGATGTCCAGCATGGTATACACCAGCCCGGAGTACATATCCACGTTGGCGCACATGGGGGTGTCGCTGTGACGCCGCTCCTGCACCAGCGGGATGCCCAGCTCCTCCACCTTCTGCAGCAGATCGAACTCCGCCTCGTACCCCTTGATCTGGGCCATATGCCGGGCGTACTTCTTCAGCAGCACCGCACGGGGATCCGACATGGTGTACACAGCGTGGCCCAATCCATAGAGCTTGCCGGAGCGATCCCCGGCCTCCCCGTCCAGCAGACGCACCAGATAATCCCGGATGGAACCGTCGTCGTGGGGATCCACATTCTCCTGAATGTAGTGGAACATCTCCATGACCTTGGCGTTGGCGCCGCCGTGGAGCGGCCCCTTCAGGGAGCCCACCGCTCCGGCGATGGCGCTGTAAGTATCCGTACCGCTGGAGGACAGCGCCCGGCACACGAAGGTGGAGTTGTTGCCGCCGCCATGCTCGGCATGGAGCATCAGCATCATATCCAGCAGATGGGCCTCCTCCTCGGTGTAGCTTTTATCCGGACGGATCATCCGCAGGAAGTTCTCCGCCGTGCTGAGTCCCTCCTCCGGGTAGTGGATATGCAGGGACTCGCCGCCGAAATGGTGGCGCTTGACGGCGTAGGCATTGGCCACGATGGAGGGAAAGTACCCGATAAGCTCCACCGACTGGCGCAGCAGATTGTCCACCGACAGATCGTCCGGATCCGGGTCGTAGGAGTACAGCGACAGGATGCTGCGGCCCAGTTCATTCATGATGTTGCCGCTGGTGCGCCGCATGATCATCCCCTCGGTGAAGCCCTCCGGCAGTTTTCTGGCCCGGTTCATGATCTCATTGAAGTGCCGCAGCTCCCCCTGCGAGGGCAGATAGCCCATCAGCAGCAGATACGCCACCTCCTCGAACCCGAAGGTCCCCTCCGCCCGGTGGGCCTCCACAATGTCGTTGAGCTCGATGCCCCGGTAGTAGAGTCTTCCGGGGATGGGGATGCGCTGGCCGTCCTGCAGCAGATAGCCCTGCACGCTGCCCACCTTGGTGACGCCCACCATCACACCGGTGCCGTCGCTGTTTCGCAGACCCCGCTTGATCTCGCCGTGGTAATACTCCTCCCCGATATGATACTCCTCCCGGATCTGACGGCTCAGCGACCCGGTGTACTCCTGAATGACGCCGTTTTCCTTCATCCCCTGCTCCTTTCCCCGTCGGCCTGCTGCCCCGGTGACTGTGATTTTCCCGTATTGTATCCCATTTTCCTCCATTTTGCAAGAAAAATTTTTGTAACTTTCAAAATATCCATGCATAACCTATTTATATTGGATAATCTCCAGCCTGCTCACGGAGAAATTGCAAGAATTTCATTTTATTCATTCATTTTCTCTTGCATCCTGGCTTTTTTGTGCTATACTGTATCCAACAAAACCATCATCCGAAAAGGGGTGCTTACCGATGATCCAACTGCACAGCGGCAGCGTCATGCTGCAGGGCGGCGTACCCGCACCGATCCCCGCCGCCGGCAGCGGCCGGGATAAGACCATGGCCTATCAGATCCTCCGCCGTCACCACCGGGGGCCGTGGGAGGGCCAGCTTCACCTGACCTTCGATAGTCTCATCTCCCACGACATCACCTATGTGGGTATCATTCAGACCGCCAAGGCCAGCGGCCTGCGGGAGTTCCCGGTGCCTTACGTTCTCACCAACTGCCACAACAGTCTCTGCGCCGTGGGCGGCACCATCAACGAGGACGACCACGCCTTCGGCCTGTCTGCCGCCGTGAAGTACGGTGGAAACTACGTTCCCGCCAATCAGGCGGTGATCCACCAGTATGCGCGGGAGATGATGGCCGGCTGCGGCCGCATGATCCTCGGCTCCGACAGCCACACCCGTTACGGCGCTCTGGGTACCATGGGCGTGGGCGAGGGCGGCCCGGAGATCGTGAAGCAGCTGCTACGCAACACCTATGACATCGCCGCCCCGCAGGTGGTGCTGGTGTGGCTCACCGGCACACCGCCCCACGGCGTGGGTCCCCACGACGTGGCCATCGCCCTGTGCGGGGCCGTGTATGGAAACAGCTTCGCCAAAACAAAATTCTGGAGTTTGCCGGTCCCGGCGTGGCCCACCTGCCCATGGATTACCGCATCGGCATCGACGTAATGACCACGGAGACGGCGTGCCTGTCCTCCATCTGGCATACGGACGACGCCGTGGCGGAGTACCTGACCATCCACGGACGGCCGGAGGCCTATACCCGGCTGGCTCCGGAGGAGGGCGCCTGCTACGACGCCATGATCTCCATAGACCTCTCCCGGCTGGAGCCCATGGCCTCCCTCCCCTTCCACCCCTCCGAAGCGGTGACGCTGCGGGAGCTGCTCCACGACCCCGGCGATTATCTGCGTCAGGTGGAGCAGCGGGCGGCGGAGCAGTTCGGCGGCAAGACCACCCTCTCCCTCACCGACCAACTGGTGGACGGCAAGCTGGTGGTGCAGCAGGGCATCATCGCCGGGTGCGCCGGTGGAATGTACGACAACATCGCCGAGGCCGCCGCCATTCTCTCCGGCGGTGACGTGGGCTGCGGCCCCTTCTCTCTGTCGGTGTATCCCCCCTCCATCCCGGTGAATCTGGAGCTGATGCAAAACGGCGTGCAGCAGGCGCTGCTGGAGGCCGGGGTCCTCTTCAAGCCCTGCTTCTGCGGCCCCTGCTTCGGAGCCGGGGATGTCCCCGCCAACAACGCTCTCTCCGTGCGCCACACCACCCGCAACTTCCCCAACCGGGAGGGCTCTAAGCCCGGTGACGGCCAGTTGTCCGGGGTGCTGCTGATGGACGCCCGCTCCATCGCCGCCACGGCTCGGAACCACGGCGTGGTCACCTCCGCCGCCGACGTGGATTATCCCGCCCCGGCCCCGGTGCGCCGCACCTTCGACGGCGGGGTCTATGGCCGCCGGGTATACTTCGGCTATGGCAAGGCCCAGCCGGAGGCCCCCCTCCACTACGGCCCCAACATTGCCGAGTGGCCCGCCATCCCCCCGCTGGGGGAGGAGCTGCTGCTGCAGGTGGCCTCCGTGCTGCGGGACCCCGTCACCACCACCGATGAGCTGATCCCCTCCGGCGAGACCTCCTCCTACCGCTCCAATCCCCTGAAGCTGGCGTCCTTCGCCCTGTCCCGCCGGGACCCGGACTATGTTCCCCGTGCCAGAGCCACTCAGGCGCTGGAGGAGGCCCGCCGCAGTGGCGCCATGCCCCCGGAGCTGCAAAGCGTGCAGAAAGCCCTCTCCATCCCCAATATGGGCCGGGTGCAGATCGGCTCGGTGCTGTTTGCCAACAAGCCCGGCGACGGCTCGGCACGGGAGCAGGCCGCCTCCTGCCAGCGGGTGCTGGGGGGCTGCGCCAACCTCTGCTACGAGTTTGCCACCAAGCGCTATCGCTCCAACTGCGTCAACTGGGGAATGCTGCCCTTTACGCTGGCGGAAGGGGCCAACTTCCCTGGCCGCCCCGGTGACTTCCTCTATGTGCCGCAGGTGCGGGAAAAGGTGACCCGTGGCGATGAGGAGTTCCCCGCCCTGCTGCTGACGGACAGCGGCATCCACGCCCTGACGCTTTATCTGAAAAATACCACCGCCGAGGAGCGGGAGCTGCTGCTCACCGGCTGTCTCATGAACCACTATGCGGCCCAAAATGCCGCCGAAAACCGGAGGTGAACCCCATGGAAAAAATCAAAATGCCCCACCCCATTGCGGAGCTGGACGGCGACGAAATGACCCATGTGCTTTGGGGGAAGATCAAAGAGCAGCTGATCCTGCCCTTTGTGGAGCTGAACACGGAGTACTACGACTTGGGCCTGCCCAACCGGGAGCGGACGGCGGATCAGGTGACACGGCCATCCGCCGCCTGCACATCGGCGTCAAGTGCGCCACCATCACCCCCAACCTCCAGCGACAGGAGGAGTACGGCCTGAGCCAACTGTGGAAGTCCCCCAACGCCACCATCCGGGCAGCGCTGGACGGCACGGTGTTCCGGGCTCCCATCCTCATTTCACGGGTCAAGCCCGTGGTGACCAGCTGGAAAAAGCCCGTCACCATCGCCCGCCACGCCTACGGTGATCTGTATAAGGCCGTGGAATACCGGGTCCCCGGCAAGGGAAAGGCGGAGCTGGTGTTCACCGATGAAAACGGCGTGGAGACCTCCCGCCAGACGGTGTATCAGTTCAGCGGCCCCGGCGTGGTGCAGGCCATGCACAACCGGGACGATTCCATCCTCTCCTTTGCCCGGTGCTGCTTCTCCTACGGGCTCTCCGTGGGACAGGACGTGTGGTTTTCCAGCAAGGATACCATCTCCAAGGACTACGACCAGACCTTCAAGCTGCTGTTTCAGAAGCTGTACGACGAGGAGTACCGGACGGCCTTTGAGAAGGCGGGTCTCACCTATCGCTACGCCCTCATCGACGATGTGGCGGCCAAGGTCATCCGCTCCCCCGGCGGCATCATCTGGGCCTGCAAAAACTACGACGGCGACGTCATGAGCGACCTCATCGCCGCCGCCTCCGGCTCTCTGCCCATGATGACCAGTGTACTGGCCTCCCCGGACGGCAACTTTGAATATGAGGCCGCCCACGGCACCGTCACCGATCATTTCTATCGCTGGCGTCGTGGGGAGAAGGTCTCCACCAATCCGCTGGCTACCATGGCGGCTTGGGCCGGTGCCCTCCGCAAACGGGGCGAATGGGACAAAAACCAGCGCTTAGTGGACTATGCTGACTGTCTGAATCAGGCTGGACTGGACGTGTTTGAGGAGGGGTATCTGTCTGAGGATCTGGCCGCCCTCTGTGACCCTGCCGACCTGAAGGAGATGCCGGATAATGACCGCCTGCTCTCCCTCATCCGTCAGCGGCTGGAGGTCCTGCTGGCCCAGTGACCGGTCAGTCATTTGCGTTTCTGTAATTCCGCCAGTCAATAGCCTTTTCCCCCCGGTTGACCTGGCGGTGCATCCCCATCCGGTCAGCGCATCGCCATTCGGCTCCCGCCGAATCGTGCCGTCCTGTCTCGGCAGATGCTCGGCATCCCCCGCTCCTACTGATGGTGGTGTGTCATGCGGCTCTGCATGGCGTGGATTTGCCCGCCACGCTGCTTCCGATGACCGGGATGTGATGCCGCTTTATCCGGCGGATATTTTCCCGCACCCCTCGGCGGTTCAGGAACAGGGCGGCGGCCCGCTGATTCAGCATTGGCGATTTAGTATCGGCGGTGTAGTAATATCGAGAGCAGCACCGGAGATGCAGACCGATTGGCAGCTGTCCTTCAAGAGCGACTCCCTGTGTCTGTGCCATCCACCCTGCTGCGGCGACCCAGCAAACCGGCAGTTCATGCATTATCCTACACTTTTCCCTCAAGATATAAAACGAAACAGGCCATGTGTCCTATGGACACATGGCCTGTTTCGTTTTATCGCCCATCTATTTCACGGCGTATTTTCTGGCGTATTCCCGGAAGCGGCGGTCATATTCCTCATTGTTCAGCTTGCCGCTGCGGAGCGTCTCATGGATGTTCAGATTGTGCTGGGACATATCGATAACGCTGCCGGCGATATTGGAGCAGTGGTCGGAGGTGCGCTCCAGATCTGTCAGCAGGTCTGCCCACACAAAGCCCGCCTCGATGCTGCACTTGCCCTCCCGCATCCGCAGGATGTGACGGGTACGCAGCTGCTCCTTCAGCAGATCCACCACCTGTTCCAGCGGCTCCACGGCGGCTGCCGCCTGTGCATCCCCCCGGCGGAATGCATCCGCCGAACGGTCCAGGATCTCCGCCACGGCGGCGTCCAGCACCTTCAGGTCCGCCTGAGCGGCCTCGCTGAGAGTCAGTCCCTTGCTTTGCAGCTCCTCGGCAGATTCCACGATGTTCACAGCGTGGTCGGCAATGCGCTCGAAGTCCCCAATGACCTTCAGCAGCTCCGTGGCGTTCTCACTGTCCGCCGCCGTCAGGGTCTGGCTGCTGAGCTTCACCAGATAGGTCCCCAGAATGTCCTCATAGTGATCCGTGGCCTCCTCGTCGGCCCGCACCTGCTCCGCCAACGCCGGGGTATAGTCCGTCACCGCCAGCAGACTGCTGCGCAGAGCCTGCACGGCGCAGTCCGCCATCTTCATGGTCACCTCACGGCACTGGCCCAGCGCCAGAGCCGGGGAGGCCAGCAGGCGCTCATCCAGCTCCGTCTCGTGCTCCGGAGCCGGGGCGTCGTGGATGACCCGCAGAGCCAGCTTCTCCAGCAGCGGGGCCATGGGCATGAGGATGGCCACGCACAGCAGGTTAAAGGCGGTGTGGATCACGGCAATGCCCGGCAGAGTGGCCGCCTCTCCCAGAATGGCCGGGGCAAAGATGGCCCGAACGATGGAATAGGCCGTCAGCAGCACCACAGAACCGATGACATTGAAGGACAGGTGGACAAAGGCAGCACGCTTGGCATTCTTATTGGCCCCCACAGAGGACAGCAGCGCCGTAACGCAGGTGCCGATGTTCTGGCCCATGATGATGGGGATGGCGGCGCCGTAGCTCACCTGACCGGTGACGGCCAGCGCCTGCAGGATCCCCACGGAGGCGGAGCTGGACTGGATGATGGCCGTCAGCACCGCACCGGCCAGCAGGCCCAGCACCGGATTCTGGAAGGTGATGAACAGCTGCCGGAAGGCCGGCACATCCGCCAGACCGCCCACGGCGGAGGACATGGTCTCCATGCCGAACATCAGCGTGGCAAAGCCCAGCAGCACCGTGCCGGTGTCTTTTTTCTTATTGTCCTTGCAGAACATGAAGAAGATGATACCCACCAGCGCCAGCACCGGCGTAAAGGAGGTGGGCTTCAGGAGCCGCACCCATATGCTGTCGCCGCTGATGCCGCCCAGACTCAGCAGCCATGCCGTCACCGTGGTGCCGACGTTGGCCCCCATGATGACGTTGATGGCCTGCCGCAGGGTCATGAGACCGGAGTTGACGAAGCCCACCACCATCACCGTGGTGGCCGAGGAGCTCTGGATCACCGCCGTGACGCCAAGGCCTGTGAAAAAGCCCGCCAGACGGCCGGTGGTCATCTTGCCCAGCAGGGAACGCAGGCGGCCCCCGGCCCGGCGCTCCAGCGCCTGTCCCATCAGCGTCATGCCGAACAGGAACAGACACAGCCCTCCCAGCATGGTCAATACATCAAAAATACTCAT
>ERZ791737.1501-NODE-1501-length-10813-cov-3.060978_pt1 | contig 10813 bp, 7 predicted proteins | sample MGYA00510042_ERZ791737 | MGnify/ENA primary metagenome ERZ791737 (study PRJEB30046, sample SAMN00791965) | human gut metagenome | study: EMG produced TPA metagenomics assembly of the A metagenome-wide association study of gut microbiota in type 2... | reverse complement strand
TGATCGCATCCTTAAGCAAACCAACGGTCTCTCTGGTTCTGGGAGGAAGCCACTCCATCGGCGGACCGCTTGCAGTTTCCGCAGATTATTCTTTTATTGTGCCGAGTGGAACAATGATCGTGCATCCGGTGAGATCCTCCGGGATGTTTATTGGAGTGATTCAGAGTTATCGTAATATGGAAAAGACGCAGGATCGGATTACCCGGTTTATCGCAGCTCATTCGCAGATTACCAAAGAACGTCTGGAAGAATTGATGCTGGATTCCACACAGTTGGTAAAAGATGTCGGGACTATGTTAGAAGGGGAAGATGCAGTCAGAGAAGGCATGATTGATGAGGTTGGAGGAATCAGCATGGCATTGAAAAAGCTGCGGGAAATGATCCGGCAGAAAAAATGTTAATGACACACTTTTCAATTGATGTTATACTAGATGTAGTATGTGTAATTATCAAGGGGGAAGTATTATGGCTGCAAAGTCAACAAGGAAAAAGAAAACTACAAGAAAAAAGTCATCCAAAAATCAGGCAAGTACATCCCTGAACAGTGAAATTTTGATTCTGGTCATGTTTGCGGTCTGTGTGCTGATGCTTTTAAGCAATTTTGGAGTCATAGGGATTGCAGGCAGTGCGATCTCTTCTGTACTCTTTGGTTTTTTCGGAGTGATGGCATATATTCTGCCGTTTCTCTTATTTGGCGTGGTTGCTTTTGGAATTTCGAATAAAGGCAATACACACGCCTACATAAAAATTGCAGCATGTGTGGCCTTATTGTTTGCAATCTGTGCATTTTTCCAGCTGGTGATGCATCCTTTTGATGCCAAAGAAAGTCTGTGGAGCTATTATCAGTATGCCAGTGATTACAGAAAAGCGGGCGGTCTTACAGGGGGCTGTCTGGTGAAGATTCTGTGTCCGTTTATTGGTGTGGTAGGCGCTTATGTGGTACTCGTTGTACTTATGGTAATCTGTGTGATTCTGATCACAGAACGTTCTCTGCTTGCACCTCTTGGAAAAGGAAGCAAAAAGGCGTATGCAGATATGAAGCGCCGGCAGGGAGAAGCATCTGCCCGGCGTGCGAAGAACAGAGAAGAAAAACGAAGACAGGCAGAAGAAGCAAAGACAGAACCGAATGATTCTTCCAGAAGAAGTGATCATAAAGTATCGGGTGTTTCTTTTGCAACAACGCTGCAGGCCCAGGAAAGTGAAGTGCCAAAGGAGACAACAGCGAAAAAGCGTAAAAAGAATTCTTCAGGAAAAGATCCGGATATGCGGGAACTGACTGTTTCACAGGAATCGGATTTTTCAGAGCCACTGCCGTCTCCATTTGAAGATTTTGTGATCAATCGTCCGGAAAGCACGGTGCAGGATGCGAGCGCAGTGGATACTCCATTATGGGAGAATGAACCGGAACCGGCAGAAGAGGGCAACATGACGCAGGAGGATGTTCCGGAAGAGTCAGTCCGTACAAGGAAGAAGACCAAGGCGAGTGCGGCAGCTGTGGAAGCAGAGACTGTTCAGGTAGAACAGAGTATCAAAGAGCAGGAGCAGCAGCCGAAGAAAGTGTACAAGATTCCGCCAATGAATCTTCTGACAAGAGGGAAAAAGGGCGGTGGAGACTCGGATGCCCAGCTGCGCGCCACGGCTCAGAAACTGGAGCAGACCCTGCAGAATTTCGGGGTTCGCGTTCATGTAACAAATGCAAGCTGCGGACCGTCTGTGACGCGGTATGAGCTGCAGCCGGAACAAGGTGTGAAGGTAAGTAAGATTGTAGGTCTGGCAGATGACATCAAATTAAATCTGGCAGCGGCAGATATCCGGATCGAGGCGCCGATTCCGGGAAAAGCAGCCGTTGGGATTGAGGTCCCGAACCAGGAGAATACGGCAGTGATGCTTAGGGATCTGTTAGAATCCGGAGAATTTAAAAATTCCACAGCGAATATTCCGTTTGCCGTGGGAAAAGATATTTCAGGAAAGACGATGATCGCAGATATCGCAAAGATGCCGCATTTACTTGTGGCAGGAGCGACAGGATCCGGAAAGTCGGTATGTATCAATACGCTGATCATGAGTATTTTATACCATGCAGATCCGGAAGAAGTAAAACTGATCATGGTGGATCCCAAAGTAGTGGAACTAAGTGTCTATAATGGAATTCCGCACTTGCTGATCCCGGTCGTGACGGACCCGAAAAAAGCAGCAGGCGCTCTGAACTGGGCAGTCGCTGAGATGATGAAGCGGTATCAGCTGTTTGCCCAGCAGAATGTCCGGGATCTGAAAGGATACAATGAAAAGATTGCGCAGATGACAGAAGAAGGAGCTCCGAAAAAACTGCCGAAGATTGTGATCATTGTAGATGAGCTGGCGGATCTGATGATGGTGGCGCCGGGGGAAGTAGAAGGCGCGATCTGCCGTCTGGCGCAGCTTGCCAGAGCGGCGGGACTGCATCTGATCATTGCAACACAGCGGCCTTCGGTGAATGTCATCACAGGTCTGATCAAGGCCAATATGCCGTCCAGAATCGCATTTTCTGTCTCATCAGGAGTAGATTCCAGGACGATCATTGATATGAATGGAGCGGAGAAACTGCTTGGAAAGGGAGATATGCTGTTTTATCCGACAGGATATCCAAAACCGGTCCGTGTGCAGGGATCCTTTGTTTCAGATAAAGAAGTGCAGAAGGTTGTGGACTATCTCATCGAACACAACGGAAATGCCTCCTACAGTGAAGAAGTGGAGGAGCACGTAAATTCCGATCTGCCGTCACCGGTTCCTGGGATACAGGGAGCCGGGGTGCAGGATAATGCAAATGAGCAGGATGCATATTTTGCAGATGCAGGACGGCTGATCATTGAAAAAGAAAAAGCATCCATTGGAATGCTCCAGAGGATGTTTAAAATCGGCTTCAACCGGGCAGCCCGGATTATGGATCAGCTTGCCAGTGCAGGAGTGGTCGGAGAAGAAGTCGGAACAAAACCAAGAAAAGTACTGATGACAAAAGAAGAATTTGAACAGTACATTCAGGAAAATTTATAATGCAGTGGAGGAAGAAATGATGAAAACAGATATTCAGATCGCACAGGAAGCAGAATTAATGCACATCAAAGACGTGGCAGCGTCTATCGGAATTTCAGAAGAGGAACTGGAGTTTTATGGAAAGTACAAAGCGAAGCTCTCCGATGAACTCTGGGAGAACGTAAAAGACCGCAAGGATGGAAAACTGGTTCTTGTGACAGCCATCAATCCGACCCCGGCAGGAGAAGGAAAGACCACGATCACAGTAGGTCTGGGTGAGGCATTTGCAAAAATGAATAAAAAGGCAATCATCGCACTGCGTGAACCATCTCTTGGACCATGTTTTGGAATCAAAGGCGGAGCAGCAGGAGGCGGGTATGCACAGGTTCTCCCAATGGAAGATCTGAATCTGCATTTCACCGGAGATTTCCACGCGATCACTTCTGCGAATAATCTGCTGGCTGCCATGTTGGATAATCACATTCAGCAGGGCAATGCATTGGGAATTGATCCGAGAAATATTGTCTGGAAACGCTGCGTGGACATGAACGACAGAGTTCTTCGCAACATCGTAGTAGGACTTGGAAACAAGATGGATGGAATGGTGAGAGAAGACCATTTTGTGATCACAGTCGCATCTGAGATCATGGCAATCCTTTGTCTTGCAGATGATCTTGCAGATCTGAAACGCCGCCTGGGACGAATCATCGTGGCATATACATTTGAAGGCAATCCGGTAACAGCAGACGATCTTCAGGCAACAGGCGCCATGACTGCACTGTTAAAGGATGCGATCAAACCGAATATGATCCAGACACTGGAGCACACACCGGCACTGGTACACGGCGGACCGTTTGCCAATATCGCACACGGCTGCAACAGTGTCCGCGCGACAAAGCTGGCTTTAAAAATCAGCGATATTACAATTACAGAAGCCGGATTCGGAGCGGATCTTGGAGCTGAGAAATTTATGGATATCAAATGCCGTAAAGCGGGATTAAAACCGGACGCAGTGGTACTTGTAGCGACAGTGCGGGCACTGAAATACAATGGCGGAGTTGCAAAACAGGATCTGGGCGAAGAAAATCTGGAAGCACTGAAAAAAGGAATCGTGAATCTGGAAAAACACATTGAGAATATTCAGAAATACGGCGTTCCTGTTGTAGTAACACTGAATTCCTTTGTTACAGATACGGAAGCGGAAAATGAATTTATCCGCAGCTTCTGTGAAGAAAGAGACTGTGAATTCGCCCTTGCAAAGGTATGGGAAAAAGGCGGAGAAGGCGGAATCGAACTGGCAGAAAAAGTGTTGGATACACTGGAGAATAAGGAAAGCAATTTCCATGTACTGTATGAGGATGAACTTTCTCTGACAGAAAAGATCGAGAAGATTTCAAAAGAGATTTACGGGGCAAACGGTGTTGTCTATGAGCCGGCTGCAAAGAAACAGCTTGCGAAGATCGAAGAGATGGGATTTGGACATTTCCCTATCTGTATGGCAAAGAATCAGTATTCTCTGTCAGATGATGCGAAAAAACTGGGACGTCCGGAAAACTTTGACATCCATATCCGTGAAGTTTATGTCAGCGCAGGTGCCGGATTTGTCGTTGCTCTGACAGGTGCGGTGATGACAATGCCTGGACTTCCGAAAGTCCCTGCTGCAAATAACATCGATGTAACAGATGACGGTAAAATTACAGGACTGTTTTAAAGGAGTATTGAATGGCACAGATAATTGACGGAAAACGAATTGCAAAAGAAATCAAAGATAAATTGAAAGAAGAAGTATCCGTGCTGAAAGAAAGAGGCACCAAGATCTGTCTGGCAGTGATTCAGGTAGGGCAGGATGCGGCTTCTTCGGTATATGTAAACAACAAGAAAAAGGCGTGCGCCTATATCGGGATCGACTCCGTTTCGTATGAGTTAAAAGAGGCTACAACAGAAGCGGAACTGGTAGAATTGATCGAGAAACTGAATCATACAGAGAAGGTACATGGAATCCTGGTACAGCTTCCGCTTCCGGCACACATTGATGAAGACCGGATCATACGTACGATTTCACCGGACAAGGATGTAGACGGATTTCATCCGGTGAACGTGGGACGGCTCTGGCTCGGAGAGACCGGATTTGTATCCTGCACACCGGCGGGGATCATTCAGCTTTTGAAGTATTCCGGAATTGAGATTGCAGGAAAAGAGTGCGTGGTGATCGGGCGAAGCAACATTGTAGGAAAGCCGATGGCAGCACTGCTTCTGCGTGAGAATGGGACCGTGACGGTTGCACATTCCAGGACAGCAGATCTAAAAGAAGTGACACGCAGAGCAGATATTCTGATCGCAGCAGTCGGACAGACGAAGATGATCACAGCAGAGTACATAAAAGAAGGCGCGGTTGTGATCGATGTGGGAATGCACAGAGATGCCCAAAACCATCTCTGTGGAGATGTGGATTTTGAGGATGTGTATTCCAGGGCATCTGCCATTACGCCGGTACCTGGCGGGGTAGGTCCGATGACAATCGCCATGCTGATGAACAATTGCGTGCAGGCCGCACGCGATTAGGAGGAACTAATATGAGATGTACGCATTGTAATGCGATTATTCCGGAAGGCTGGATGCGTTGTCCCAGATGTGGAAAAGAAGTTCAGATCGTCCCTGATTACAATCCTCTGGATGATGTTCTTACACAGGAAGTAAAAGGCTCGGTCGAAGATGTTACCAGGCAGCTTCAGACAAAGGATGTCCGTGATTTTGGCAGAAGACAGGAAGTGTACCAGTCAAAAGCAACGCGGGTGCTCAGTCAGGAAGAGCTGGATGAAATACAGGCCGGGCGAGAGCGTGCGGCGAGAAACAGATCCCGTGCAGAGGCGAAACGAAAACAGCAGGAACGAAAAAAGCAGCTGGTTCGCAGAAGACGGAAAGTGCTTTTGATCCTGTTTCTGGTCCTGTTGATTTTTGGAGCGGCGTTCGGCTATTTTCTGTATCAGAATTCTTATGTGGGAAAAGTGGCAAAAGGGTACGATGCACTGCAGATGAAAGAATATCAGACAGCAGAAAAATACTTCAAACATGCGATTGGAAAGAATGCCCAGAGGGCAGAGGCATATTCCGGTCTGGCAGAGACTTATATGGAACAGGATGAAGGGGATGAGGCAGAATCCGTATTTCTTTCTGCTATTGCTTCTTATCCATCCAACGAAGAACTGTATCGGGCAGCAATCAGCTTTTATGAGGAGACAAAGCAGCTTGATAAGATTTCCGAGATTCTCGAGGACTGCGATGACGAATCCGTGCTTTCCAGTCTGAAAGCATATGTTTCTACAGAGCCGGTCTTCAGTCTGGATGATGGAAAATATAGTGAAGTACAGGAAGTGACACTGTCCGCATCAGGGGAGACCATTTACTACACGACAGATGGAACGAATCCGACTTCGTCCAGCACAAAGTATACCGAGCCGATTCTTTTAAATGAGGAAGGAAAGACGCAGATTAAGGCGATTGCCTATAACAAAAAGAAAATCCCAAGTCTGGTGGTCTCAAAAACTTATGAGATTGAATTTCCGGTAGCGGATGCACCGGTTGTAACACCGTCCACGGGGCAGTACAGTACAGCGACGCAGATCAGTATTACCGTGCCGGAAGGCTACACAGCTTATTACACGACAGATGGTTCCACGCCGACAACTGAATCTTCCTTGTATACCGGACCGATCGAGATGCCAGAAGGGCAGACGCTGTTCAGTACAGTTCTGGTGGGTAAGACCGGAAAAATGACACAGATAACAAAACGAAATTATATTTATCAGCCGCAGTAAAAGCGGCTGATTTTTTTAGATAAACACTTTGTAAAAATGCAAGGGGATTTTCTAACAAAAATGAGCCTGGTTTTTTGTGCATTATTTAACGAAAAAAAACGGCAGTTTTGTTGTGTGAAAAGTTTCACAGTGGTATAATGGTTTTAGTTGAAATCAACAGACTTTAATCAAAGGAGATGCAGGATAATGAGCAGATTTTGTTTACCAAGAGACATTTATCACGGAAAAGGATGTTTGGAAGAATTAAAGAACCTGAAAGGAAAAAAAGCAATTCTTGTAGTGGGCGGCGGTTCCATGAAACGTCAGGGATTTCTTGACAGAGCTGTAACATATTTGAAAGAAGCAGGAATGGAAGTCCAGTTATTTGAAGGCGTTGAGCCGGATCCGTCTGTAGAGACAGTTATGAAAGGTGCCGAGGCAATGCGTGCATTTGAGCCGGACTGGATCGTGGCAATGGGCGGCGGTTCTCCGATTGATGCTGCAAAAGCAATGTGGGCATTTTATGAGTATCCGGATGTAACATTCGAGGATCTGTGCATTCCGTTTAATTTCCCGGAACTGAGACAGAAAGCAAAATTCGCAGCGATTCCATCTACATCAGGAACAGCTACAGAAGTAACAGCATTCTCTGTTATCACAAACTATCAGACAGGTGTAAAATATCCGCTGGCTGACTTTAATATCACACCGGATGTTGCGATCGTTGATCCGGATCTTGTGGCAGGTCTTCCTGTAAAACAGGTTGCATACACAGGTATGGATGCACTGACACATGCGATCGAAGCATATGTTTCTACACTCAACGGACCATTTACAGATCCACTTGCACTGCAGGCAATTGAGATGGTACTGGATAATCTTCCGGCATCTTACAACTGCGATATGGATGCAAGAGAGCAGATGCATTATGCACAGTGTCTGGCAGGTATGGCATTCTCCAATGCATTGCTTGGAATCGTACACTCTATGGCACATAAGACAGGTGCAGCATTCTCAACAGGACACATTCCTCACGGATGTGCGAATGCGATCTATCTTCCATATGTTATCAAATACAACGCAAAAGATCCGGTTGCAGCAAAACGTTATGCTGAGATCGCACGCAGAATGGGACTTCCGGGAGCATCTGAGAAAGCACTCATCAACAGTCTGGTTGAAAAGATCGATGACTTTAATGTCAAACTGAACATTCCAAAGACTCTCAAAGACTTCGGAATCGAGGAAAATGAATTCAAAGAAAAAGTTGCCAAGATTGCAGAACTGGCAGTAGGTGATGCATGTACAGGATCTAATCCTCGTGCAATCGATCCTGCAACAATGGAAAAATTATTCACATGTACATATTACGGAACAGAAGTTGATTTCTAATCAGGCTGTCCGCTTGTGGATGAACGGGAAAGGGACAGGCACAGTACAAAAGCGGTGCCTGTCCTTTTTGCAGACAGAAGAGAAAAATCACGGAAAGAACTATTGCCATTATGCCATTTTTGGCGTATTATTAAAAAAGGTGATTTATTACAAGGAGGAAGAACATGTATAAGATTTTAAAAGCAGAAAAATTGTCTGAGAATATTTTTCTGATGGATGTGCATGCACCAAGGGTTGCGAGTCATTGTGAGCCGGGGCAGTTTGTTATCGTAAAGATGGACGAGAAGGGAGAGCGTATCCCGCTTACTATCTGTGATTATGACAGAGAAGCCGGAACGATCACGATCGTGGTTCAGGAAGTCGGAGCTTCTACTGTGAAGATGTCTGAACTCAAAGCCGGAGATTCTTTCCGTGACTTTGTAGGTCCGCTTGGATGTGCCTCTGAGTTTGTTGAGGAAGATATCGAAGAATTGAAAAAACAGAAGATTTTATTTGTTGCGGGAGGACTTGGTACAGCTCCTGTATATCCTCAGGTGAAATGGCTTCATGAGAGAGGAATAGACGCCGATGTGATCATCGGAGCAAAAACGAAGGATCTTGTGATCATGGAGAAAGAGATGGAAGAAGTTGCCGGAAATCTCTATGTGACAACGGATGACGGCTCTTATGGACGCTCCGGTATGGTGACGCAGGTGATCAAAGATCTGGTAGAAAAAGAAGGAAAACATTATGACAAGTGTGTTGCGATCGGACCGATGATTATGATGAAATTTGTCTGTCTGCTGACAAAGGAACTGAATCTTCCAACGATCGTCAGCATGAACCCGGTTATGGTAGATGGTACCGGAATGTGCGGAGCATGCCGTCTTCAGGTTGGAGATGAGATTAAGTTTGCATGTGTAGACGGGCCGGAATTTGATGGCCATCTTGTAGATTTTGATCAGGCGATGAAGAGAAGCCAGATGTACAGATCAGTAGAGGGAAGAGCAATGCTGAAATTACAGGAAGGCGATACTCATCACGGCGGATGCGGACATTGTGGAGGTGACGAGTAATGGCAAAAGGAATGGTGAGAGTACCTGTCAGAGAACAGGATCCAAAAGTACGTGCAACAAATTTTGAAGAAGTTTGTCTTGGATATAATCAGGAAGAGGCAATGGAAGAGGCAACAAGATGCCTGAATTGTAAAAATGCAAAATGTATCGAAGGATGTCCGGTATCGATCAATATTCCGGCATTTGTTCAGGAAGTAAAGGAAGGAAATATCGAGGAAGCATACAAGATCATCGGACAGTCTTCCGCACTTCCGGCAATCTGTGGACGTGTCTGCCCGCAGGAGTCTCAGTGTGAAGGAAAGTGTATCCGTGGTATCAAAGGAGATCCGGTATCCATCGGAAAACTGGAGCGTTTTGTGGCAGATTATGCACTGGAGCATGACATCAAACCAGAAGGTGCAAAAGAACAGAACGGTCATAAGGTAGCTGTGATCGGTTCCGGACCATCCGGACTCACCTGCGCAGGCGATCTGGCAAAGATGGGATATGATGTGACGGTATTTGAAGCACTTCATGAACTGGGAGGAGTACTTGTTTATGGTATTCCGGAATTCCGTCTTCCAAAACAGAAAGTCGTTGCAAAAGAGATTGAAAAAGTAAAAGAATTAGGCGTTAAATTTGAGACAAACGTTGTGATCGGAAAGTCAACAACGATCGATCAGCTGATTGAAGAAGAAGGATTTGAAGCAGTATTCATTGGTTCCGGAGCTGGACTTCCGATGTTTATGGGAATCCCGGGAGAAAACGCAAACGAAGTATTCTCTGCAAATGAATATCTGACAAGAAGCAACCTGATGAAAGCGTTTGATTCTTCTTATGATACACCGATTGCTGCAGGTAAAAAAGTTGCAGTTGTCGGCGGTGGAAACGTTGCGATGGATGCTGCAAGAACTGCACTCAGACTGGGAGCAGAAGTACATGTTGTATACAGACGAAGCGAAGCAGAGCTCCCTGCACGAGTAGAAGAAGTACATCATGCGAAAGAAGAAGGTGTGATCTTTGACCTTCTGACAAATCCAAAGCAGATCAATGTAGATGAGAATGGAAATGTCAAGAGCATGACAGTCATCAAAATGGAACTTGGAGAACCGGATGCATCCGGAAGAAGACGTCCGGTTGAGATTCCTGGATCTGAGTATGACATTGATGTAGATACTGTGATCATGTCCCTTGGAACTTCTCCAAACCCATTGATTTCTTCTACCACAAAAGGCCTGGAAGTAAATCGCAGAAAATGTATCGTTGCAGAGGAAGAAAGTGGACAGACCTCCAAAGAAGGCGTATATGCCGGCGGAGATGCTGTAACTGGCGCTGCAACAGTTATTCTCGCAATGGGTGCAGGAAAAGCAGGAGCAAAAGGAATTGACGAGTATCTGAAAAACAAAGAAAAATAGAAACAGAGCAAACTAGCAGGCAAGACCTGTAAAAGAGAACTCCGCATGGATTCTTCTTCCGAATATTCGGGACCTGATGATATGCGGAGTGTTTTATGTATACAAGGAGAGATAAGGTTGAAAAAGAATAGTAGAGGATATCCATTCCATTAAGGACATCACAAAAAGACCA
>ERZ791737.1499-NODE-1499-length-10820-cov-12.869392_pt1 | contig 10820 bp, 10 predicted proteins | sample MGYA00510042_ERZ791737 | MGnify/ENA primary metagenome ERZ791737 (study PRJEB30046, sample SAMN00791965) | human gut metagenome | study: EMG produced TPA metagenomics assembly of the A metagenome-wide association study of gut microbiota in type 2... | reverse complement strand
AAATGAATAATATAATTAAAAAAATATTTATAATAATTTTATTTCCTATTTGTCTTTATTCAGAAGAGCCTAAAAACGATTTTAAAGAATTATATTCTAAAGTAAAAGAAAAATATTCTTCAATATATCCAAAAACTTTTGAAGCGTATATAGAAGGCAAAATTATTGAAAGGCAAATATCGACTATACCTACAAAAAATTATACTTCTTCAAAAGATAAAATAAAATTGAAATTCGCTTTTACTCAAGGAGCAAAGCCTACTATAATTTTAGAAAATGTCGACAGTTTTTACAAAAATATGTTTGAAATATTTGAAGGCGTTTTAGAGACTACGGGATTTTACGCAATCGTTGGAAACTCTCAAAATTTTAATTCTTTTTCAAGTAAGTTCACATTTGAAAGTTTAAAAGAAGAAAACGAAAAATATAAAATTTCTTTGAGAGCAAAAGGCGATAATAAAGATTATAGCATAACTTATACGATAGACAGAGAAAATTTATTAATTGAAAAAGCGGAATATTATAATAAAAAATCTAAAATTTACGATGTCGATATTTTTTATACGAATATTGAAAAATATACTTTGCCCGAAATTATAAAATATAAAAGTTTAGACGGAGCGGTTAATTCTGAAATTAAATTCGTAAATATAAAAACTTCTTCAAAATAATTTTTTTATTATTTAAATATAATCTAAATAAAATATAATTTAAATAAATATTATCTGAAAAATTTTCTATCCAAATAATCTTTCGATAATCTTAAAACAAATGGGCGTCCATGCGGGCAGTTGGTTAAAATATTTTCTTTTTCAAGTAAGTCGAGTAAAATTTGAATATCGCTATTTGAAAGTCTATCTCCCGCTTTTGGAGAATATTTGCAAGAGATTGAACTGCATGTATGTTTTATAAGTTTTTCCAAAGAATTATTTTCGCCTTTTGAAATATAAATATCCAAAATATCTTTAATCATTTTTTCTATTTTTTGATTTTTCGGCATATATATTGGAACTTCTTCTATTATTATGCTGTTTTTTGAATTGGTTTCAAATTTTATTCCTATAGCTTCGATAGTTTCTTTATGACTATTTAAAATATCTATTTCGTAATCTCTGTATTCTATTTCGCAAGGAACTAATAATTTTTCGTATTCTAATTTTCCTTTTGTTAAGGTTTTATATATTCTCTCGTAATTTAATCTTTCATAGGCGGCATGTTGGTCTATAATATACATTTCCTCTCCTCTTTCAGCGACTATATACGAAGAAAATATTTGTCCAACCGCTTTCGTATATTCTCCGAATTCTCTTAAATCTTTTTCGGGAGCGAATTTACTAAACTCTTTAATTTGATAAGAATTATAATATTCTTTTGTATTATTATAATTGTTATATTGATTAGCGTAATTTTCAGTATTTTGAATTTTAAAAATCGGAGTCGATTCAATATCGGTTTCAATATTTACAGAAGAAAAATAAGCGCCTTCGTTTATTTTATTAAATATTTCGTTATAAATCATTGCCGATGTTTCTCTTTCGTTTTTTATTCTAACTTCTTTTTTGCTCGGATGAACATTAACATCGACTTTATTGCAATCAATATTTATATATAAAAAATAAAACGGATATCTTTCTTTTGGTATGGCGTTTGAATAAGCGTTTTTTATTGCAAAAGAAATCGCTCTATTTTCAATCGGACGATTATTTAGAAATATAAAATTATTCTTTTTGATTGACTGACTAATTTTTGAATTTGAAAATAAACCGTAAATAAAAATATTTTCTTTTTCAATATTTATTTCTATAAGATTTGAAAATATATCGTTATCGTTTAAATAATTTTCTATTCTATCTTTTAAGCTTTTAGCTTTAGCGTAAGATATTGCAAGTCTTCCGTTATTTGTTAATCTCATTGAAATATTAGGTTGAACTAAAGCTTCCGTATCGAAAACTTCTTTCATAAGAAAAAATTCTCTTGAAGTATGTTTTAAGAATTTATATCTTGCGGGTATATTAAAAAATAGATTTTTCGCTATAATTTTTGTGCCTTTAGAAGCGGCTGCTGGTTTATGCTCTATTATCTTTCCGCCTTCTACAATTATTTTGCCTCCGTTATTTTCATTTGCATTTTTTGAAATAATTTCTAAATTCGTAACATCCGATATTGAAGCTAAAGCCTCGCCTCTGAAACCTAAAGTATTAATAGAATCCAAATCTTCAATAGAATGAATTTTACTCGTGGCATGATGAGATATTGCAAGAGGAAGTTCTTCAAATTTTATTCCCTCTCCGTTATCTTCTACAATCATGCTTTTTATTCCAGATTCTTGAATGTAAACTTCTATATTATCGGCTTTAGAATCGATAGCGTTTTCTAAAAGTTCTTTAAGCATAGAAGCGGGTCTTTCTATAACTTCTCCAGCGGCTATACGATTAGCGACAGAATCGGGCAATTTCATTATTTTTTTATTCATGATTAACGATTTTAATAGATTTTTAAAATTTTGGAATAATACAATTTTGAAATTATTTTATATAATCGTCTCTTCCCAAAACTTTTGCCAAATGCTGAATAATGGTTTGTCTTTGAACGGGTTTTACAACATATCCGTCTATTTTAAGTTTTAAAAATTCGCTTAAAATTCCTTTATTCGCATAAGAAGTGACAACTATAACTTTGCCTTCATAATTCAAAGCCCTTATTCTTTTTAATAAATCTATTCCATTCATTTGAGGCATATCAAAATCAATCATAAGTATATCGGGTCTGTCGGGCGATTCTTTTAATTGCTTTAACGCCGTCATCGCTCCGTCAGCTTCGAGCATAACATTAAAATTTTCGGATAAAAGTATTTTTTTTTCGGCTATACGAATTGTGCTTGAATCGTCCACTATCATTACCTTATATTGTTTCTCTGTTTTAGGATTTATCCCTAACGGATATGAAGCCATAATTATTCCTTATATTATTTTTTTATTAATATTCTTTAATTAAATATTTACGATAAATATTATATAATATTGAAGAATTATTATCAATCGTTTTATTGCTATTTTATTAATAAAATTTTTATAATATTTAGTATTGATAAAATAAAAACTATCAAATATAATAATAAACAAATTTAAGATAAAAAATTAAATCTTTTTAATAATCTTAATTAAAAAGTTAATTTTTACATTAAACTATTTTATAATGTTTGTATTATATATAAAATTTTGATAATCTAAAAATAAACAATATTTTTTGAAGGAGAAAATAAAAATGAAACTAAAAATATTTATAATTTCTTTTATGTTAATTTTTTCAAGTTATCTTTTTTCAGATTTTGAATTAGAACTTTTGCCAAAATTCGGAATTACCGACAGTTGGACGGATTTAACTAAAGGGGTATGGAAACCTAAAGTAGATATAAATTTGCAAGCTGGATATAATCTGCCCGTAAATAAAGGAATGTTTAGAGGAGTTAGTTTTTTATTCGATTTTGGAATTAATACGGTAATGATTTCAATCGCTCATCCCGATGAAAAATATAAAATAAATAAATTAGACACCACAGAGTTATACGGAGGTTTGGCTTTAAAATTTATTATAAATGAAAATCCTACATCGATAATAGATTTGGCTTTTGGAGTAGCTTCGGGCGTAAAATTTATTCCGCTTATAGAAGGGATAAGAAGACCTACTAAAATTCCTTATTCGCCTTATGTTCGTTTATTTGTAGAAGATAGAATTTACGCCACAGAAAAAATTGCTTTGGTTGCAGGATTAGACATTTATTACGAATATATGTTTTTCGATAAAAATGATAGAAACAGACTATTTGCAGGTTATAATATAAATCAGCATCATTCTATTGGAGCCGACATAACTGTAGGTTTGCATTTTGGTAAAAGATAATAAATTAAATAATTAAAAATCATTTCACATTAAAAAGGATTGTCTATTAATTTAGATAATCCTTTTTATTTTTATAATTGATTAATTAAAATTGATATAAAACCGATTGAAAAAATATAATATTTGTATTAATATATAATTCGTTTAATTAATAAAATGGATTTGAAAATGATTTATTATAATAAAAATATTCTCATGTGCGAAGATATTAAAATTTCCGATTTAGTTAAAATTTATAAAACGCCTTTTTATGTTTATTCAAAAAACGATATTCTTGAAAAAATAAGACATTTGAAAAACATATTTTCGGAAATAAAAGATTGTTCTATAGTTTACGCTATAAAAGCTGAAAATAATTTATCGATATTAAAACTTATGATAGAAGAAGGAATCGGAGGCGATGTAGTTTCAATCGGGGAGATTTTAAAATATATAAAAGCTGGTGGAAAAGCGGAGAATATAGTTTTTTCGGGCGTAGCTAAAAGCGAAGAGGAAATAAAAAAATCGATAGAATTAAATATAAAGAGATTCAATATAGAATCGTTTCCCGAAGCGATTAGAATAAACGATATTGCAAAAGAGCTTAAAAGAAAAGTAAAATGTTCGATAAGAGTAAATCCAAATGTTGACGCTCATACTCATGAAAAAATTACAACGGGAATAAACGGAAATAAATTCGGAGTGAGCATAAAAACAATAAGAGAGAATTCAAAATTATTAAAGAGTTTAGATAATATAGAAATAGAATCTTTATCAATGCATATTGGCTCGCAAATGGTTGACGCAGAACCTTTTTATAGAGCAATAATTGTAATGAAAAGTTTAATTGAAGAAATAAACAACATGGGATTTAATATAAAAAATATAGATATTGGCGGAGGTTTCGGAGTTCGTTATAATAGAGACCATTCGGGTTTTGATTTTGAGAAATTTAAAAAAGAAAGCATTAACTTATTAAAAGAAATGGGATTAAGCGTAACCGTTGAGCCTGGACGATATTTTGTAGCCGAAGCTGGAGCTTTAATAATGAAAATAGAATATATAAAAGAAGAATTAAACAGAAAATATGTTATTTTAGACGGAGGCATGAACGATTATATTCGAGTTGCAATGTATGAAGCCTATAACGAAATAGCGCCTTTAATTAAAAGAGAAGGTTTTTCAAATTACGATTTCGTGGGACCGATATGCGAAAGTTCCGATATATTTGCAAGCGATAGAGAATGCGCTTTACTTGAAGCGGGAGATTATGTGGCTTTGCTTGACGCTGGCGCTTATGGATATAGTATGGCTGGAAATTATAATTCCCGTCCTTTAATCGCTCAAATTATGGTTGATAAAGACAAGAATTATATTATAAGAAAAGAGCAGAGCTTTGAAGATATGATAAAAGACGAGTTATTATAAATTTAGGTTTTTTAAAAGTAAATTAATTTTTTAAAGCGCTTAAAATATTATTCTTTTTTGATAACGCATTTATATCGTATGTAAGTCAAAATTAGTGATTATTTTTTATAAAAAAAGAATATTAACTATCTATAGGTATGCAAATTATAAAAAATAATTTATAATTTTAAATATAACTTATATTAATATTTTAATTTTATATAAAATACATCGAATTTTTAGTCTACTTATTATTGACAAAATTAATTAATTATCTATACTCTTTATATGCGTAATTCTATAAATACCTCGATTAATACTTCTATAAGAAACGAATTAAAATTAAATAGTCAGACAAAATTATGGCTTAATATTATATCTATTCCCGCGATAGAATTAAAAGAAAAAATTGAAAAAGCAATTGAAGAAAATCCTTTTTTAGAATACGATATAAAATCAAATCATAATAATTTAGATATAAATTCAATAATTGAAAGCACCGCTTCAAATAGTAAAGAAAGTTTATTTGAGCATCTTAAAAGTCAAATATCAATAGTTTTTAATAATAAAAAAGATATTGAATTGGCGGAATTAATATCGACTTTTATAAACGAAAACGGATATTTAACAATTTCGTCTGAAGAGATAGCAGATATTTTAAGTATAAGCGTTAAAAAAGCCGATGAAATAATAAAGATATTAAAAACTTTAGAGCCAATCGGAATTGCTGCAAAAAATATATCGGAATGTTTATCTACACAGTTAAAAAATAAAGAAAATATAGATAAAAATATAAAAAATATAGCGATAAATATAGTAGAAAATTATCTTAATGAATTATCTAAAAAAGATTATAAATATATATCTTCAAAAATGAATATATCTGAAAAAAATATTTTAGAAGCCTTAAAATTAATACAAACTTTAGAACCTTATCCAGCTAGAGAATTCGATACTACGACTATAAAATATATTGTCCCAGAATTATTTATATTCAAAGAAAACGATAAGTGGCAAGTAAAAACTAACGAAACTTTTATATTGCCCTTGAAAATTAATAAAAAATATAGTAAAATATTAAAAGAGAATAATTTTAATAATGATATTTTAAAAGAAAAGAAATTAGAGGCTCAAAATTTGATTAGCACGGTAAACGAAAGAAAAAAGAGTTTAAAGAGAGTAGGGGAAGGTTTATTAAAATTGCAAATTGATTTTTTTGAGAACGGAAAAGAATTTATGAAACCGTTAAGATTAAAAGATTTAGCTTTGGAAATTAATTTAAGTGAATCGACTATAAGCAGAATATCTAACGGAAAATATCTTAATACGGTTTGGGGAACTTTTTCTATAAAATATTTCTTTTCTAAAAATATAAAAGTTATAAACGGAGAGTTAGGCTCAAGAGCGGTTAAAGAAATTATAAAAAGAATAATTGAAAATTCTGACGCAAAATTAAGCGATGAAAAAATAAGATTAATTCTAAAAAGCGAAGGAATAGAAATAGCAAGAAGAACGGTTGCAAAATATAGACAAAGTATGAATATAATTAAATAACAATAAATTAAAGGAGTAAATTTTTTATGCATCAAAATATTATAGGTAAGAATGTTAGAATTACAAAAAATGTGCGAGAACATATAGCGAATAAAATGCAAGGCATAAAAATTCAAGCGGATAGAATAATCGATGCCAATATTATATGCGAACATATACATGAAAAATATATCGTTCATGGAACTATAACATTTGGCAAAAAAGTTTTTCATGACGAGGAGAAAGAAAAAGATTTATATGTCGCAATAGATATGATGTTTCAAAAAATAGAGAGAAAAATTAGAAAGGCTAAAGAAAAAGTTATTGATAAATCGCAAAGAGCCGTTGTCGATAAAACCATTAAAGTTGAAGAAGATGAAGACGCTTATTCTATTAAAACAGTCGGAATATACGAAAAGCCTCTTGAAGAATTGGACGCAATTTTGCATTTCAATTCCGATAAAAATCCTTTTATGGCTTATTTTCCAATAAGAAGAGACGAAGATTTATATAATATAAAAATCGGAAAATATCCGTCATTTCTTTTTAGAGATAATAAAAATAATGTTTATGAAATTCATAATATTGAAAATCAAGAAACAAAGCATAGTCATTGGAATATAGAGAAAGTAAGCGTAGCGAACGACAATAATATAAACTATTCTGAAAAAAGCAGATATAAAATAGAAGAGTATAATGTAAGCGAAGCTGTGAATTATTTGATTGAAAATAAAGATAAAAAATTTGTGGTTTATATTAGCGGCATAACGGAGCAAATTGAAGGTTTATATAAAGAAACGGATAATTCTTTTGTTTTAATAAGAATGTTTGATATTTAAATTTAATTTTTATCCTAAAAAAGGAGGTAAAAAATATGAGTTTAATAGATTATATAGATAAAAATTCTATAATGATAGATGTTCAAGAAACTAGTAAAGAGCGTCTGCTTTCAAAAATGGTAGAAAGATTAGATAATTGCAAATTGCTTTTAAATAAAGAAGAAGCGGAACATTCTATTATGGCGAGAGAAAAATTAATGAGCACGGGAGTCGGAAACGGAGTCGCAATTCCTCATTCAAAAACAAATTCGGTAAAATCGATAACTCTTACTATAGCTACTGTTAAAAATGGAATAAATTATAAATCTCCCGATAATAAAAAAGTTTTTGTTATATTTATGCTTTTATCTCCTAAAAGTTCGGCAAGCGATAATTTGAAAGTTTTAACAAGCATAGCGGCAATACTCAGAGATAATACTCATTTTATAGAAAAACTTATTAACGCTGAAAAATCGGACGATATATTGGAACTTATAGCTAAAGAGGAAATGAGAGTTCAATGCCAAAAATAACCGTTGAAAAATTTTTAAGTCTTAACGAAGAAAAGAATAATTTTCTAAAAGTAAGATTAATAACCGATTCAATAGGAATGAATAACGAAATAATAAGTTATGAAGTAAATAGACCAGGAATGGCGTTATTTGGATATTTTAAAGATTTCGCTTTTGAAAGAATACAAATTTTTGGAAAAGGCGAAGGAAATTATGTTTTAACTCTTGCAAAAGAAAATAGACTTGATATATTTGAAGAATTATTTAAATATAAAATGCCATTATGCATTTTCACTTATAATTTAAATCCGCCCGAATCATTTATAAAAATAGCCGAAAAAAATAATGTTTGCGTGATTATAAGCGAACTTAAAACTATGGATGTGATTAGAAATATAGAAAATTTAATCGAAGAAGAACTTATAGAATCGCATACAGTTCATGGAGGATTGGTCGAAGTTTTTGGAGTAGGCGTTTTAATTTTAGGAAAAAGCGGAGTAGGTAAGAGCGAAGCGACATTAGAATTAATTTCAAAAGGACATAGATTAATCTCTGACGATACGGTAGAGTTTAAAAAATTAAACGATGGAAGAATAATTGGCAGAAAAAACGAATTTATAAAACATAATATGGAAGTTAGAGGAATTGGAGTAGTCGATATAAGCAGGCTTTCGGGTATGAGCGCGATTAGAGATAAAAAAAGATTAGATTTGGTTATAGAGCTTGAAAATTGGAATGACGATGAACAATACGACAGAATGGGATTAGAAGAAAAAACTTATAATATATTAAATACAGAAATTCCTTATATAAAAATTCCCGTTAGGTCGGGAAGAAATATTTGCATTTTAATAGAAACAGCCGCTAAAAATTTTAGGTTAAAAGAAATGGGTTATAATAGTGCGAAAGAATTGAATAAAAATTTAATCGCTCAAATAGAAAAAAAGAAAGCTAACAATTCAATATAATAATTGTAATTTTATTTTAAATATATTATACTATTTCAAATTAAAAATTAGGAAATTAAATTATGTCTACAATAGCGGTAGGAATGAGCGCTGGAGTCGATTCTACAACTACGGCAAAACTTTTGAAAGAACAAGGAAATAAAGTATTCGGCGTTACTATGCTTCATTGGGATGGAGATGAGCGAGCGCCTTTAAGTAATTCTTGCTATGGACCTTATCAAAAAAAGATAGTTGAAGATTGTAAAAAATACGCTGAGCAAATAGGAATAGAATATTTTACATTTAACTTAAGCGATATATATAAACAAAAAGTTATAAATTATGTTATAGATTCTTATAAAAACGGACTTACTCCAAATCCTTGTATAATGTGCAATAGCCTTATAAAATTTTCTGCCTTATTTGAAGCTATAGAAAATATCGGTTTGAAATTCGATAAATTTGCAACGGGACATTATGCGGGCGTTAGATACGATGAAAAAACTAAAAGATATATTCTTTTACGCGGAAAAAATTTGATAAAAGACCAATCTTATTTTTTATATAGATTAACTCAAAAACAATTAAGTAGAATAATATTTCCAATGTATGAAAACACAAAAGAAGACACGAGAGAAATTGCAAGAAAATTTAATCTTGAAGTCGCTGACAAAAACGAAAGTCAAGATTTTTTTGGCGGAGAATATCATAGATTATTTGACGAAGATTTGGATGGAAAAATTATTCATATAGAAACCAATCAAGTTTTGGGGCATCATAAAGGAATTTGGCATTATACGGTTGGGCAGAGAAAGGGACTCGGCATAGCTTATAAAGAGCCGCTTTTTATAGTTGCTTTGGATAGCGAAACTAATACGGTTTATGTCGGCGGAAAAGATTATACTTTTGTAAAAGAAGTAAATATTAACAATATTAATTGGATAGCAGAACCTAAAGATTATGAATTTGAGGCTTTAGTAAAAACAAGAAGCGCTCATAAAGGCGCAATGGCTATAGTTAAACAAGTAGACGAAAATAAAATAAATATAAAATTTTTAGAGCCTACGGGAATAGTAGCCAAAGGGCAGTCATGCGTTTGCTATAATGACGATGAAGTTTTATGCGGCGGGATTGTTTATTAGAAATTATTTAATTTAAAGAGGTATTTTTTATGTATAAAAACTGTTGACATATTTTTAATTTATGTTAAAATTATTTTAAAATAAATTATCAAAAATATTAAAAATGAGATTTAAATATGATAATTAAGAATACTGTAAATTCGTTAAGCAAAGCAAAGCAAAGCAAAGCAAAGCAAAGCAAAGCAAACCTTTAAACTTTTTTCAACACTATGTTTATTTAATAAATATTATATTTTATTTTCTAAAAAATATTTTAAGTCTATATTTAATATTATTAAAAGAAAAATTAATTTCTTTTTGTTTTCAAAATATTTTTATATAAATAATTTATTATTTAAGGAGATTAAATTATGACGGAAAAGCAAAAAATAAGAAATCAATATAAAGTATCACATAATAATTCTTATACTAAATTATTAAATGAATGTAAAAAATATAAAGAAAATCCTAAAAATATCATTGGAATTATTGGATACTACAGCGATAAAGCCCGTGCAGAATGCGGAATTGAATATATGAAAAGCGATAAACCTACAATTTTTAATAAAATAATAAAATTTATTAAGGAGATTAAATTATGAC
>ERZ791737.1498-NODE-1498-length-10822-cov-10.916504_pt1 | contig 10822 bp, 10 predicted proteins | sample MGYA00510042_ERZ791737 | MGnify/ENA primary metagenome ERZ791737 (study PRJEB30046, sample SAMN00791965) | human gut metagenome | study: EMG produced TPA metagenomics assembly of the A metagenome-wide association study of gut microbiota in type 2... | reverse complement strand
CAAAGATCTGGATTTTATATCGGTTATACTATACGGCATTTTTGGACGCTAACATTTTATCCATTGCTTAACGCGCGGATACAAGCCTAATATAAAATGCACAAAATTTCTTTCACTTATCTTCTGATAATAAATTGATTGTCTAAACATAATCTAACTCAATTGATTTATTAAATCTAGATATGACATATATGTAGTCTCCCAATTATACTTCTCTACAAGAAGCCGAGCTGCATTTCCGATCTTTTCTCTTAAATGTGGGAATCTAATCAAATGGACCAAAGATTCTTCTAATTGTAAAGGATTTAAAAAGTCTACAAAAATAATATTCTCATTATCTTTCATCGAACTGTCCGTCAAAATCCCTTTAGCCGTAACTACTGGTAATCCATTTTTCAAAGCTGCTGCTAATGAACCACTTTTAAACGAACAACCATAGTAAGTATCTTCCGGTAAAATCAAAATGTCAGATACTAAAAAATAGGGATTTATTTCATCTATGTTAAGAACACCTGTTTTATATACAATATCAGACAAATCAGTAAAAGTATCATCTATTTTGCCGATAAACAGAACCTTTACTTTATGTCCACTTCTCTTCAATCTTTCAATTACCTCAAGACTTACTTTTATATTCCTCTGTCCAAAAAAAGCTATAATTATTTCATCCTTAGCTGCAACTTTATTTCTAAGAGATAAAATCTCTTCTCTACTATTTATTTTTTCTGGAATATTACTTACTATAGGAATTTGTTCTATTCTTGAGGGATAATCGGGTACCAAAGTATTTATTATTTCACAGTAATATTTTATACTTGTAGCTATAATATTACTATTTATCAGAATCTTTTTAGTTACATACCGCATCATATAACTTATTATATCTTGCTTCAACCCTTTACCATAAAAAGTACATACCTCATGACAAAATGTAAATAATGGCACTCCATGTTTTCTTATAGCCCGTACTAACCCTATTAATGCAAAAGGTAAGCCATAGGGATGAAAGCCATGCGGAACATATTGCAAAGAAACCATTTCAATCTGTCGTTCCTTTATCACATTAATTACAGGTTGGATAGCCTGTTTATTCCATACCTTTACAATTGGAAATATATTTATCCCGTTAATATGATAATCTATCCGCTCATCTCGTTTACATACCACTATTACTTCATGCTTATGCCGGACAAATTCTAAAGCAAGATTATATGTATAATCTCCTACCCCATCCACAAGAGGAGGAAAATTATTTGTTATAAAAAGTATTCGCATTATTTAATTGCATAAACTGTGTTTTGTTGTCTTCATAGTCACTTCCAATCTATTAAATATTTATGTTATCAAGTTTAAAATACAAGTCAACATGACATTTACGACCATAACAATCAATATTTTTCATTCTAGGACGTAACAGACGAAACTTGATATTACTCCGGAAATTCAGAAAAGACATTTTTAACTTATTCTCTTTACATGTCATCGTACCAATCATACATACTGGCACATACTTTATTTTCAACTTATTATGCAAACAAAAAAGTGGAAGCATCAACTCACTCATAAAGCCAAAAACACGTTGCTGAAATTTATAATTACTCAACTTCACATATTTTTCTATTTCAAACAATAAAGGAAAAAGCCATTCACAATAGCGATCACAGACCTCACGAGAAGTAAAAAACATATTAAAACAGATTCTACGGTTATCACGATAGAAAAAGTCGGTTATAGTTCTCTCATAATCGGGATAATGCTTTATAATAATACGATTCATTATATAAAAATCCTCCATCACATGTGCATATATATAATCGTATCCTACTGATGCTTCCATTCGTGAAGGCTTAGGCAAAATGATATCATAATCACCCAACACTTCTAGCGGATTACTATAGGAACCATATATCTCACTAAAATCAGCATCTTTGTATGACACATAACCTCCATTCATAAAATCAAAATATCTCCGGTAATGCGCTAACCCGATATAATCTACATCCTTTAGATTCTTCCACGCCCAATACAGACCTGTCAGTTCGCAGTAATTCGGATTTTTCGCACTAATATTATCACCCGTATCATCTCCCTGAAAGCCCAAATCAACCTTTGATGTAGCCTTACCTACTTGTAAAGGCATATACAGTTCGTTGTCCATCACAAAATCTTTTTTGTGGGCACATACTATTATCTTACTCTTGCTCATACCGTTCTAATGCACTTTCTATTACCTTATCCATATCATAATACTTATATTCCGCCAATCTGCCTCCAAAGATTACATTCGGCTCTTTATCCGCCAATTCCTTATACTTCTTATATAAAGCTTCATTATGACCATCATTTACCGGATAATAAGGTTCGCTTCCCTCCGTCCATTCCGATGAAAATTCCTTGCTGATTACCGTATCGGATTGAGTACCAAACTCAAAATGTTTGTGTTCGATAATACGGGTATAAGGCGTAGCAGCATCGGTATAATTTACTACAGCATTCCCTTGATAATTTTCAACCCCTTCTAATAGTTCTGTTTCGAACCTCACCGTACGATAAGACAGTTTACCATAGCAATAGCTATAATAAGCATCAACTGCCCCTGTATAAACCGTTTTGTCAGCTAATGCCATCCATTCTTTTCTGTTTACCATAAAATCAGCAGAGAGACGTACATCTACCCCTTCAAGCAAACGATTAATCAACACGTTATAACCTCCAATTGGTATGCCCTGATAAGGATCACGAAAATAATTATTGTCGAACGTAAAACGCACTGGCAGACGACGAATGATAAACGCCGGAAGCTCCGTACATCGGCGTCCCCATTGTTTTTCAGTATATTCCTTGATCAGCTTTTCATAAATATCCCGCCCCACCAACGAGATTGCCTGCTCCTCCAGGTTTTGGGGTTCTCGTCCTTTCATTTCTCGCCTTTGCTCTTCTATCTTAGCCTGTGCCTCTACCGGAGTTTTCACCTGCCACAGTTGATAAAAAGTATTCATATTAAATGGCAAGTTGTAAAGCTCACCTTTATAATTTGCCACAGGCGAATTTGTATAACGATTGAACTCTACCAAATCATTTACGTACTTCCACACACGTTTGTTGGCAGTATGGAAAATATGTGCACCATATTTGTGAACATTGATGCCTTTCACGTTTTCGCAATAGATATTCCCCCCCGTATGTGAACGAACATCTATCACCAGACAACTCTTGCCATGCAATGTTGCCTGATGCGCGAATGTACACCCAAAAAGCCCCGCACCAACGATAAGATAGTCATAATGTTTCATCTACTTTTCGATTTTATGATAATGATTGATTCTTTTATTTTTTGATATATTTCCCGAACACCTAACGGAACCACTACCGAAAACAATGTATATACCATCCACCAATACCAATCATTGTATAACTGTGGTATATCCGTAGGAGCACCATGATAATCAGGCATGAAATAATAGCGAATGAGATGCAAAACCCGTATACAAAAATAATTTGACAATAAAATGGTTATTGAATGCCTTCCTACGTAGGAAAGTACATTTTTCATACAGGAATTCTTATTGATAAAAGACGATACACCCAACACCAAATAGCAACCACATAAGCTATAAACAAGAAATAATGCAGGGTTCTCTAAATTCAATGTTGCTATATTGATATGATCGTATCCCAAAAAATATCCGGCAAGCAATATAGTCAAAGCAGTCAGTACTCCTGCAATTGTATACCTAACGCAGCCATCATACCTCTTCCAAAGAAAGCCTAAATAGAACAATATGGAAACAACGAGTGCTAGCTTTATCTGTACATTACATTTAATGTCCAAATAGACAAAAACACATCCCACAGAATAACACAATAAGAACAATGCCCCTGTTACAACAGAACGATATTGTTTAAACAATTTACCCAGTCTAAAAATAACCCAACTCAAAATACTTGTAAAAAACAAACAAGAAAGAAACCAGTAAGGCCCCATCATATCTTCTGTAGGTATAAATCTAGGAATAGTGGTAAGTCCCTTCCACATGGCCTCCCTGATACTGTAAACATTATTCTCATAGGGGGGGGGGAGAAGTTGAAGCTTCAAAAAGATATTGTGCAATAACACAAAGATAAGTCCCCACTTCACGAAAGGCACCCATAAACCAGTGATTCTTTTCCAGATAAAAGCCTTCGGATTATCAAGATTCTTATCGGAAAAGAAATACCCACTCATCATAAAAAAGAATGCCATGTGAAACATATAAATGAAATAAAATAATGCATCAGGACAATAAGCATGACCTATACACATCAATATAATGGCAATTCCTTTACCAGTATCCACCAGCATATTTCTCATTTCCGACTTATCATTCGTTTTAATTTGTTCATGACTTTCAATCCTATCCCCCATACTGAATAGATTCGGGGATAATTGTTCCGCAACCAATAGTTGAAATCATCTCCACTATCTGTCCAACTACCATTGCAAAGATGAATGGCATAAGAATCTCTCTTCAGATAAATGGCATTACCCACGATAACCGATGAATTCATCAACATCATATTATGATTCAACAATTGATCTTCATCCACAAAACGATAACCGTATTTCAATATCAAGCGTGTAATATGCTTGCCTATGATGTAATTGTCCTTACTATGATGTTCCAAATCAAAATGCAGAGTATTATAATAGTCCAGACATTCCTTGAGATATGGCAAACCACTAACACTTCCCATTATAGCAGCTTGAACACCAAAACCTTCAATCAAGTCATTCGGATTTAAGAGTTTCATATCTTGTCCTATCTTACACTGTTCCGTCTCTTCAAAAAAGAACGGGTGCACTTCATGCGAAGTAAAAAAATCATAATTCAGAAACGGTGTGAATGATTTCATCACCTTTACATCCGTATCCATATAGATTCCTCCTTCCGTATAGAGGGCATAAAGCCGTACATAGTCTGCCACAAAAGCCCATTTCTTTGCCTGATAAGCTTCACGGACAAACGAAACTGAATCGAAATCAAAGCTATGCGCATCCCATAGGCGCAACTCGTAGTCTGGCATTTTTTCCGCCCACGTCTGCATACATTTCTTCACAAATGGAGACATTGCTTCTCCGCTGAACCAGCAATAATGAATAACTTTAGGAATCATTTTTCTTGATTGATTATCATTTTTCAATAAAATAACACGTGGCTGCCATCAAATTCATATTTCAAGTCGTGGCTACGCTCACCTATCTTCTTGGTAGGAATACCCGCCACCACCGCAAACGGTTCTACATCTTTTGTCACTACTGCTCCCGCACAGACCACTGCCCCCTCACCAATTTTCACATTATCAAGTACCGTCACATTGGCCCCCAACCAAGCCCGACTACCAACATAAATTGCTCCCCGTTTGCTAGGACTACCCCGAAAATATGGATCATTCATATCATGGCTCTCTGTCCAAAGGTGTACCTCTGAACTAAGGTTAACATTTTCACCGATATAAATGCCTTGCCGTGCATCCAAAATGCAATTATCACCGATAATACTGCCTCTGCCGATATGCAGACTATACCCCGCCCGGATCTCACAACCAAAATAAATGGTACTGTTCGGATGACAGTCTACCAAAAAAATATATTTATACACCCAATTACGCACAACATGAGATGGAAAATATTTTATGGTATAAATCAAATATTTTGAATATCCGTAGATGATACAAAATATTTTTTTCTTTAAAACTCTTGCCAAAGAGAATCCAGAAGCGTGTTCATTCTCGTTTTTTTGCAAAGCAAGATTCATAGGGGTGGGCAGTTTTTCACAACACGCATTCAGACTATTATCTTTCTTTTCTGCAAGAAATGCTACTCTGCTACGTTGATTCACGATTCGCAAAAGCACACATAAAACAATGAATGCCAGATAACGTCTAAAAATATAAAGTAAAACGATAAAGAATAAAAATTTCATTTTAGGTATTTATTACTGATTATTGCTGCAATTTTCCAACCAAACAAGAATTTGAGCACACTAATGCTTCTTCGTTTCGGCAGAAATAATACAGTATTTGTCTCTTTACAATATGCCTCAATTTGTGGCAATAGCGGCTTTATCAAGGGATAATTAAAGAATATATACGAACCCATTAAACGCCCACAAATTTTTCTCGTTTCCTCATCATTGCGATAAGAGTAAATCAAGTTACTTATAATACGATGCGTTTCACACACACTATCTATCGCTTTCAGAGACATCTGCATACTAACGCCATTACCCGTTTGCCACCATACGGCGTATTCACTTCTCACAGACAAAGCTTTATCTGCCGCTGCATAAATGCGTGCAAAAAATTCCCCATCCTGATTTTTTATAATACGTTCATTCCATCCTTTTACTCTATCTACCAACGAACGATGCATTAAATGACAATGAGGACAATTGAAGCCTTTCCCCCTCCAGATATCCAACAATAATTCTATGCCCGGAACATAATCTCTATCTATTCCCCTAGGAGGAAGGAGTCGTTGACCATCGGGATAATACATCCTTACAGGTGAAAAAACTACTGTCTGCCGAGTTCCTTCACTTAAAATGCGTTCTATCTGACTTTTTATTAGATTGTCAGAACAATAATCATCCGCATCCATGAATTTTACATATTCCCCTTTCGATTGTAAGAAAGCGTAATTACGTGCGGAATTCCCCCCTTTTAGTGGATTCACATATACATGTATTTGTTCCGATGCATATTGTTGAGCCACTTTTAATGATTCGTCTGTTGAATGATCGTCTACAATAATCACTTCTATATTAGGATAAGTCTGTCGCTTTATCTTTATTATCGTATCTGCTATATATTGTTGGGCATTATAAAGAGGAATAAGAACAGATACTAGTGGAAGCATATTCATTTTCTATATTATAAATTAATGAACTTATTTTGAATATAAAGTCGCAATTTGTCCACCAACGAACATCCGACTACAATCATCAACGACAATAAAAGAATCCAACTCAAATTATATTTTTCAAAATGAAAAAAAGAAGTCACCAAAGGAGGAAAATAAAAACTTGTATGAATGAGATAACAAGCCAATACGGAAGAAGCTAAATAATTAATACACTTATTATAAAAATAAAAGCGTTCTGCTGATACTACCAAACAAATGGCAAATATCAAAATGAACGGATTATAATACTTATTCACATAAGGCATTATAGCCGAATAATTACCTGCATACCAACCGTAAAAAACAGGCAACAAGAAAAGAAGAAGAGAAGGAAAAACAAGATATACCATTCTTGCTTTCCACATATCAGAAAGAAATCTTCTGACGTAACGTGCCACAGCATATATCTCAAGCAATGTGAACATGTTTAAAGCACTTTCTTTATACACCCACAATCCAACACTAATATACATCATTACCAGTATTAAAGCAGAAAACGAACGGATACTCAATTTATCCAAGGTTGCATTAATACTATCCGAAAACAGATAAATCGTAATATACGCATGCATGAACCATTGCCCAGAAATACAAAAAGCGCTGAGTATCAACAATTCCCCCCCAATTCCGTTCGGATAAAAAATATGGGCAACCATATAAAACAAGAAAATATAGACAAAACATTGTAAAATAATATCTATCAAGCGATTCTTCTTAAAATGAATACCATAATAACCGGAAATAAACATAAATACAGGTACTCCAGTTTGTCCCAACGCATGGAATATAAGTTTGATCAATGTTTCACTGTCATGCCCGCAGACAAAATCCGCCGAATTATACCGATAGGCATTAGCACAAAAATGAAACATCACAATCATTGTCATCGACAATATACGTAATAGTTCAACCGACGAATTACGAGGGCGTTTTTTTAATACAGAAAGTATCATAAAGAGAACACTATTTATTTTTTCTACTATCAATCAATCGCCCAACAAACAACCGAATGGGCTTAAAGCAAACATAAAAGACCGGAATAAATACCAACAAGTAAATAGAAATAACAATCGTGGAATATTTTATCCATTCCCAATAAGTACGCGGCATATTAAGTTGTATAAAGTTCTTTATATACAAAACTATTGCAAATGAAACTATAATAATTAGAAGCAACAATAATTGCTTATGCCAATACTCCCTCACAGAAGATTTAAAGCCATATTTAAACAAGAAATAAGGCTTCCAAATATGCAGAATGAACAAGCTACTACAACAATCCCCTGCTATAACACCTGCAAGACCGAAAAAATATCCACCAACAAGTCCCACTCCTATGGTAATGACAAGTGTTGCCAAAGGTGCCCATACATCTTGAAATAGACCATAACCATAAATAAACTGTTCGGTTGTTCCACGAGTTTGACCTAAAAAAACATTTAAAAGTAAAATAATCACAATAGATGAAGATAATAAATACTTCTCACCCAGCCAGATCGAAATAAAGGGATCTATCAATGTATAAAATGCAAACATCGTAAACGCTGCTGCTGCCATTCTCACCCCTTGTAATTCCCAATATATCTCTTTTATTTTTTTTATATTTCCTTGAGCTATGAGATTACCCACTCCCGCTCCCGTACTATTAAGGAGATTGTCAAACAGTTGTTGTACCTTAAACGTAATGATAGTATAGTTGCCATAATAAGTTACAATAGTCAGTGAACCATACACATAGATTAAAAACGGCAATAACTGATTCCGCCCCATACCTGCCAATACGTGTACAAACATCTGTTTCGCTTTGGTAATTATTATCTTATATTCTCTATAATACCGTTTACCTAAGCTTACCGAACAACAAAGCCAAGGATACGTTTTACTTATTTTATAATTCAAAATGAGAGCATAGAGAATATTAAATGAAAACTCAATTATAATCCAAACATAAAAATTACACCAATAAACAGCCCCCCCCATTTGAACCAAAGTCTTAATTATATTGGCTGTTTGAAAGTAGCCTGCAACCACATAGTTTTTTTGATCAGCTCCTAATAAGGTTTGCCGATAATTGATAAAATAGCCTATTAAAGAGGAGAAAAGAAAACCATAATATACTGCATATATCACTCCAATACTAATATTCGTATCACCAAAGATCAACGGAAGAAAGAAAGACAATATAATACCTAATACTAAAATAATAAACCCAATTCTACTATACAAATAGCCTAAAACAGAAACTATCTCAATTATCTTTTTCTCATCTTTATCAAAAATAGGTTTATAGAGCACATAACCAATAGATGCCCCAATACCTAAATCCGCCAAATTAAGAAAACTCAACAGGTTCTGTAAAGTACCTGTAAGTCCTAAAAATTCCGTTCCAAGATAATTAAGGAATATTTTTCTCGAAAAGAAAGATATTCCTAATACAAGAATATAAAAAATCAGATTTATCTTAGCATTGAGTACACTTTTCTTTATTCTAGATTCCTGCATACCTAAACTTTAATCAATTTCAATGATCTTTCCATATTATATCTGTCTTCAATGGTTTATTATTAAATATACACTCAGGTATATCGTTAGATTTGTGAATAGTACATCCATACGGGATAATAGTACCAGTAGCTATATTGACACCTTTCAATATAGTAGCATGCGAACCTATCCAGCAATGTTCTCCAATACGAACAGGAAGAGAAGTTTCCTGTACTTCTCCTTTCCAATAGATGGGATGTCCGTCATTATCAAGAACTGTAATATTCCACCCCATTAACGTACTATCGCCAAAAGAAATTTCTTTATTAGCAAGAATATTACAATTAGCATTGCAAAAGAAATCTTGTCCAAAACTAAGAGTAGCTCCTTGACGAACCACCACATTACTTCCTTTACTTATGCATGCTTTCCCATTGAATATCACCGTACTATCATCGAATACACAAAAGCGCGTTTTTCCTTGTCGCAAACCATAACTTCCACCCCACATACCTATTTTTATGTCATGTTTTTTTACCCCCCCCCAGTACGTTTATTCGGATTCTGGCTTTAGGAGAGATATAACATTTGGTATTCCAATAGATAAGAATCGGGCAGCAAATAGCCATCTTTCTTGGCATATATCTAAAACAGAATATATATGAGCGAATAATTGAAAGCCAATATAACATTTTTCCCATAATTACACTTTTTTACACTCACCTATTAAATAATGTAAATTCAAAAGTTTCAAAATTTACTTCTCCCCTATTCTTGTATAACAAAATCCTATTTCTTCCAATTCTGCACGATTCCAAATATTACGTCCATCTACAATGTAATTTCCATTCATCACCTTCTGAATCACGTTCCAAGTAGGTAAACGAAACTGTCTCCATTCAGTCATCAGCAGCAGGGCATCAGCACCATCAGCACAATCATAAAGGTTCTCTGTATAAGTCACCGCATCACCGATACGGCGCTTGCATTCATTCATTGCAATAGGGTCAAATACTCTCACGATGGCACCATCCTTCAGCAACTTATCAATGACTACTAGAGCCGGAGCCTCGCGCATATCGTCTGTATCAGGTTTAAAAGCTAAACCTAACATAGCAATGGTCTTTCCTTTTACATCACCCATCAAACGAATAAGTTTATCATAAACAATATTCTTCTGACGATCGTTAACACGCTCCACAGCTTCAATCACCTCCATGTGATAACCGTTGTCAATACCAGTATGCAGCAAAGCTTTCACATCTTTTGGGAAACAGCTACCGCCATATCCGCAACCGGCATAAAGGAATTTTTGCCCGATACGTACATCAGCCCCAATGCCTTTGCGTACATGGTCTACGTTAGCCCCTACTCGCTCGCACAAATTAGCTATAT
>ERZ791737.1493-NODE-1493-length-10851-cov-2.770285_pt1 | contig 10851 bp, 8 predicted proteins | sample MGYA00510042_ERZ791737 | MGnify/ENA primary metagenome ERZ791737 (study PRJEB30046, sample SAMN00791965) | human gut metagenome | study: EMG produced TPA metagenomics assembly of the A metagenome-wide association study of gut microbiota in type 2... | reverse complement strand
CTCAGACCGCAGGATTCGTAAAATTTTATGGCGGAGGGATTGCAGCTCCATACATTGAGCGTCAGATTATAGCACCCGCTTTTCCGGGCGAATTCCGCCGCGTAGGCATAGAGGGCCCCGCCGATGTGCTGCCCCCGAAGCGCCTCGTCCACACACAGATCATCAATGTAAAGAGTTTTTACATCCGTCAGGATGTTGTGATTGACATACTGCTCAAATTGACAGAAGACGTAGCCCAGCACCCGCTCCCTGTCGTCCACGGCCACAAAAATGGGCGTATTTTCATCGTTTATTTTCTGACTCAACTGGGTATCCGTGTACTTTCTGCCCCCGGCCCGGAAGAGATCCGGTCGCCCGGTGTGATGCACCTGAGCCACCTGAGCCAAAAGTTCATGGATGCGGGGGATGTCTCTCTCCTCTGCTCTGCGAATAAGCATAGGTACCTCCTTCCTAACCGCCCCAGAGGCGCCCCGGCGGAGCAGGGACCTCTGTCCTGTGTTCAGGAGCAAATCATACCACGTTCCGCCCCGGCTGACAAGGCCGGAGCCCCGGCTGGTGGTCCTTTTCCCGAACGAACCGGCCCGGGATCGCAAAATTTTGATTGCCTTTAGGCGCAAAGTGCCGTATGATGGAGGCTGGTGATGCCTTTTGAAAAAATTGCTTCGGGTACTGGGGCGGCTGTTTCTGGCGCTCCTGTTTTTAGCCGCCGCTGCGCTGGTTACCCTGGGCCTGCTGCGCTGGCGGGGCCTGATCCTTCTGCCCGACGAAGCGGACCCCGACGAGTGGGAGGTCTCCGGCGTGGACGTGTCCTCCTACCAGGGGGAGGTGGACTGGCCCGTCCTGGCGGAGCAGGGGGTGGACTTTGCATTCATTAAGGCCACGGAGGGCTCCCTCCTCCAGGACAGGCGGTTTGCCGCCAACTGGGCTGGAGCGGCGGCGGCCGGAGTGCGGGCGGGAGCCTATCACTTCCTCAGCTATGACAGCCCCGGCGAGACCCAGGCGGACAATTTTATCGCTGCGGTTCCGGTGACCGAGGGGGCCTTGCCCCCGGTGGTGGATATCGAGTTCTACGGGGAATATCTGGACACGCCGCCGGAGAAAGAGCGGGTGCGGGCCATTCTGGACCCCCTGCTGGAGCGGCTGGAGGCCCACTACGGCGTCAAGCCCATCCTCTACGTGACCTACCGCTCTTACTACCGCTATATCGCTGGGGGCGGCTACGGGGACTACCCCATCTGGTGCTCCAGCCCCACGGTGTTCCCGCTGGTGCCCGGCTGGGACTTCTGGCAGTACTCCCACTCCGCCGAGCTGGAGGGCTACTACGGGACCCAGCGGCGCATTGATCTGAACATCTTCCGGGGCAGCCAGGCGGAATTTGAGCGGTTTGGATAGACCGGACGGGGGCAGGCGAGAAAAAACGCCTGTCCTCTTCTATTTCCGCCGGAATTCTGGTATAATAATAAACCAATGTATTTTGCGTGTGGGAGGTCGCTATGGACCGATTTGAGAGACTGGCGGGTGCCCTGCGGCGGATACCTGGCCTGGAGGTGTGGGAAAACGAGCCCATGAAGAGGCACACCACGTTCCGCATCGGCGGCCCGGCCCGGCTGATGGCGCTGCCCAGGAGCCGGAAGGAGGCCGCCGCCGCCGTGCGGGCTGCCACAGAGGTTGGAATCGCCCCTTTTTTCCTGGGAAACGGCAGCAATCTGCTGGTGGCCGACCACGGCTATGAGGGCTTTGTGCTCAAGGCGTGCGGCCTGGATCAGGTGCGTGAGGTCAACCGCCGGCTGCGGGCGGAGAGCGGTATCACCCTGGCCCGGCTGGCCAACGCTGCCCTGGGCCGGGGGCTCACCGGCCTGGAGTTTGCCCACGGTATCCCCGGCACACTGGGCGGAGCCGTGGTGATGAACGCCGGGGCCTACGGCGGGGAGATGGTGCAGGTGCTCACCGCCGTCACCTATCTGGACGGGGCGGGGGAGGAGCACACCCTGCCCGCCGCCGCGTGCGCCCTGACCTACCGGCACAGCCGGTTCTCCGACCGCCCGGACTGGCTTGTCCTGGAGGCGGAGCTGGAGCTTCGGCCAGGAGATGGAGAGGCCATCCGGGCCCGCATGGACGAACTGGCCGCCAAGCGGCGGGAGAAGCAGCCCCTGGAGTGGCCCAGCGGGGGCAGTACCTTCAAGCGGCCGGAGGGCCACTTCGCCGCCGCGCTGATCGAGGGGTGCGGACTCAAGGGTGTGGGGATCGGTGGAGCCCAGGTGTCGGAGAAGCATGCAGGCTTCGTGGTCAACCGGGGCGGCGCCACGGCGGACGACGTGCGGCGGCTGATGGAACTGGTTCAGGAGACGGTGCTGCGGGAGACCGGCGTGGCGCTGGAGCCGGAGGTCCGGCTGCTGGGGTTCTGACGGGGCGCGGAAAAAGGAGATTGCAATGGAATTTATCATTATATCCGGCCTGTCCGGTGCGGGAAAGAGTAAGGTGGCCTCCTTTCTGGAGGATATCGGGTTCTACGTGGTGGACAACATGCCCGCCCCGCTGATGCCCAAATTTGCCGAGCTGTGCATGGCCGGGCCGGGCCGCTATGACCGGGTGGCCCTGGTCACCGATATCCGGGGCGGCCAGACCTTCGATGGGCTGTTTGACGCCCTCCACGAGCTGCACCGCATGGGCTGTGCGTATAAAATCCTCTTTGTGGAGGCCAGCGTAGAGACCATCATCAAGCGCTACAAGGAGACCCGGCGGATGCACCCGCTGTCCTCGACCTCCCGCTCGCTGGACGAGGCGGTGCGGCAGGAGCGCACCGTCCTGGCCCCCGTCCGCCAGCGGGCGGAGTACATCATTGACACCTCGGCCCTCTCCACCGCCAAGCTGCGGGGGGAGGTGCTGCGGCTGTTCGGGGATGGGGGGAGTACCCCGGCCATGAGTGTCAGCGTCATCTCCTTCGGCTTCAAGTACGGCATCCCCATCGAGGCCGACCTGGTGTTCGACGTGCGCTTTCTGCCCAACCCCTACTACATCGCCGAGCTGCGCCATCAGACCGGGCTGGACGAGGGGGTATACAGCTTTGTCTTTGGCTATCAGCAGACCAAGGACTTCATGGCCCACCTGGAGAGCCTCATCGGCTTCCTCCTGCCCCAGTATGTGGAGGAGGGAAAGGCGGCGCTGGTAATCGGCATCGGCTGCACCGGCGGGCAGCACCGCTCGGTGGCCATTACCAAGGCCCTAGCCGACTTCATCAAGCAGAAGGGCTATCAGGCCACGGAGAACCACCGGGACATGACGCGGGCGTAAGGAGGTGGACACTATGACGGAATGGAACGGCGGAGCGGGCCCCAGGATTGTGGCCATCGGAGGAGGCACCGGGCTGTCCACCATGCTGCGGGGGCTGAAAAGCCGCACCCGCAGCCTGACGGCCATCGTCACCGTGGCCGATGACGGCGGCGGCTCGGGTATGCTGCGGCAGGATCTGGGCATGCCCCCTCCGGGGGACATCCGTCACTGCATGGAGGCACTGGCCAACGCCGAGCCGGTGATGCAGCAGCTTCTGACCTACCGATTCCCGGAGGGCTCCGGCAACCTGACGGGGCAGTCCTTCGGCAACCTGATCCTGGCCGCCCTCAACGGCATCTCCGACTCCTTCGACCAGGCGGTGGCCCGCATGAGCGAGGTGCTGGCCATCAGCGGCCGGGTGCTGCCTGTGACCAATGAGAACGTGGCGCTGGAGGCCACCTTCGAGAACGGCACCCGGGTGCTGGGGGAGTCTAAGATCAGCGCCTTCAAGAAGGAGCAGGACTGCCGCATTGAGAGCGTCCGCCTGCTGCCGGAGCACCCAAAGGCTCTGCCGGAGGCGGTGCGGGCCATCGGGGAGGCGGAGCTGATCCTCCTGGGCCCCGGCAGCCTTTACACCAGCGTCATCCCCAACCTGCTGGTGGACGGCATTGCCGACGCGGTGCGTGCCTCCGACGCGCTGAAGATCTACATCTGCAACATCATGACCCAGGACGGGGAGACCGAGGGCATGACCGCCTCTGACCACGTAAAGGCCCTGCTCGACCACTCCGGGCCGGGGCTGGTGGATCTGTGCCTGTGCAACTCCGCGCCGGTGCGCCCCGGCCTGGTGGAGCGGTACAGAGAGGAGGACGCCGCCCCCATCGTGGTGGACCGGGCGGCCATCGAGGCCCTGGGGGTGGAGGCCGTCACCCGGCCCCTGGCCTCCGAGACCCTTAACTACGCCCGCCACTCCTTTGCTCGCCTGGCCGAGGCGGTGATGGAGCTTTACAACGAGCGGGCCGACACCAAGATTTTTTGAGAAAGGGAGGGGGGCACTATGTCGTTTTCCTCTGAGGTCAAGGCGGAGCTGTGCCGGACGGCCCTCTCCCGCCGCTGCTGCGCCCAGGCGGAGGCCTACGGAGTGCTGCTCTACTGCAACCAGTTCACGGCCTCACAGGTGCGCATCAGCACCGAGTCCAACGCCTTTGCCGCCCGGCTGCCCGCCCTGTTCCACAGGGCCTTTCAGCTCTCCTTTGACCGCACGCCGGAGGAGGGGGCGGCCAAGCGGATTTTCTCCATCACAGAGCCGGACAAGCTGTCCGCCCTCTGGTCGGCGTTCGGCCATGAGCCGGCGGGCACCCTGGCCCATCACATTAACTTTGCCGTGCTGGAGGAGGAGCACTGCCGCCTGGCCTTTTTTCGGGGGGCCTTTCTGGCGGGCGGCTCGGTGACCGACCCGGCCAAGCGCTACCACCTGGAGCTGTCCACCCCCCATCTGAGTGTCAGCCGGGAGCTGCGGGCCCTCCTGCTGGAGTGTGGCTTCACCCCCAAGGAGACCACCCGCAAGGCCAACTCCATCACCTACTTCAAGCAGAGCGAGGCCATTGAGGACTTTCTCACCGCCATCGGCGCGCCCCTGGCGGCCATGGAGATCATGAACGCCAAGGCGGAGAAGGATCTCCGGGGGAGCATCAACCGCCGGGTCAACTGCGACGCGGCCAATCTGGACAAGGCGGTGGACGCCGCCCAGGGGCAGATCGAGGCCATCTACAGGCTGGAGGAGCGCGGCATGCTGGAGGAGCTGCCCGACAAGCTCAAGGAGGCGGTGGATCTGCGGGTGGCCCACCCGGAGCTCACCCTGGCCCAGCTTGCGGAGCTGTGCGAACCGCCCGTCTCCAAATCCGCGTTCAACCACCGCCTGCGCAAGCTGATGGAGATGGCCAGGGCGTAGGGCGGGAAAGAAAAGAAAGGGTAGATTGCCATGGAGAAGCAAGTGGTTCAAAAGCGCTGGAAGCTGATTTTCTGGGGCCTTACGGCGGCGGCTGTTGCGCTGCTGGCGCCGGGCCTGGTGCTGACGCTGGAGCCGGCGCTGTTTCTGGGGCTGGGCGTTCTGGCGGCTGTGGTATTCTGCACGGGTCTGTGTATTGCTGTGATCAAGCTCCGGTGTCCTGCCTGCGGCGGCTCGGTGTACCACCAGGCCATGCGGGCGCAGGAGGGCATCCCCTTTGCCTGCCCAAAGTGCGGCCGGAAGCTGGAGATGAAATGAGATGAAAAAGAGAGGAGACGCCCGAAAGACCAGGCGGGTGCTGCTACTGCCTACGGTACCCGCCTTTGCGCCCCGCTGTCCTCTCTGCGGGGCCATACTGAAGATAGGTATTGACCATTGCCACTACTGCGGAGCCATGCTCACCAAATAGAGAAAGAGGAGGTACTCCTAATGTCCTTTGTCCACCTGCATGTCCATACCGAATATTCCCTGCTGGACGGGGCCTGCCGCATTCCCCTGCTGGTCAAGCGGGTGAAGGAGCTGGGCCAGAGCGCCGTGGCCATCACCGACCACGGCGTCATGTACGGCGTGGTGGACTTCTACAAGGCGTGCAAGGCGGAGGGGGTCAAGCCCATCATCGGCTGCGAGGTGTATGTGGCCCCCCGGAAGCGCACCGACAAGGTACACGAGTACGACGCGGCCATGTACCACCTGATTCTGCTGTGCCGCAACGAGGTGGGCTACCGCAACCTGTGCTTCCTGGACTCGGCGGCCTTTACGGAGGGCTTTTATATCAGGCCCCGCATTGACAAGGAACTCTTGCGCCAGCATGCCGAGGGGCTCATCGCCCTGTCGGCCTGCCAGTCCGGCGAGGTGCCCCGCAAGCTGCTGGCCGGGGACTACGAGGGGGCCAAGGCGGCGGCGCTGGAGATGCGGGCGCTGTTTGGAGAGGACGGCTACTATCTGGAGCTCCAGGATCACAAGCTGCCCAACGACCCGGCCATCAACCAGGGGCTCATCCGCATCCACCAGGAGACGGGCATCCCCCTGGTGGTGACCAACGACGCCCACTATCTCCGCCGGGAGGACGCGGAGATGCAGGACACCCTCATGTGCATCCAGATGGGCAAGACGGTGGACGATCCCAACCGCCTGCGGATGGAGACCAGCGAGCTGTATGTCAAATCCACCGAGGAGATGGCCGCTCTGTTCCCCGACTACCCGGAGGCGGTGGAGAACACGGTCAAAATCGCGGAGCTGTGCAATATGGACTTCCAGTTCGGCGTCCACCACCTGCCCGAGTTCAAGCTGCCCGAGGGCTACACCGACGGGGACGCCTACTTCCAGAAGCTGTGCGAGGAGGGCTTCGCGCGCCGCTACCCCGGCGCCCCGGCGGAGTACCGGGAGCGGCTGGCCTACGAGATGGGGATTATCCGCCAGATGGGGTTTGTGGATTACTTCCTCATCGTCTCCGATTTCATCGGCTATGCCAAGGGGCGGGGCATCCCCGTGGGCCCTGGCCGGGGCTCGGCGGCCGGCTCCATGGTGGCCTACTGCATGGCCATCACCGACGTGGACCCGATGAAATACTCCCTCTACTTTGAGCGATTCCTCAACCCCGAGCGGGTCACCATGCCGGATATTGACATCGACTTCTGCATCCGGCGGCGGCAGGAGGTCATTGAGTACGTCCAGAATAAATACGGTGCCGACCACGTGGCCCAGATCGTCACCTTCGGCACCATGGCCGCCCGGGGCGCCATCCGGGATGTGGGCCGGGCGCTGAACATACCCTATGCCGACGTGGATGTGGTGGCAAAGCAGGTGCCCAGCGGCCCGGGTGCACTCCATATCACCCTGGACGAGGCCCTCAAGCTGTCCAAGCCCCTCCGGGACGCCTATGAAGGGGACGAGCGGATCAGGACCCTCATCGACACCGCCAAGGCCATTGAAGGCATGCCCCGCCACGCCTCCACCCACGCCGCCGGCGTGGTCATCACCCGGAAGCCGGTGGTGGACTATGTGCCCCTGGCGAAGAACGATGAGTCGGTGGTCACCCAGTACGTCATGACCACCCTGGAGGAGCTGGGCCTCTTAAAGATGGACTTCCTGGGCCTGCGCAACCTGACCATCCTGGACGACACGGTGCGCCTGGTGCAGAAGAGCCGCCCCGGCTTCTCTCTGGCAGACATCCCGGACAACGACCCGGCGGTGTTCCAGATGCTCTCCGAGGGCAGGACCTCCGGCGTGTTCCAGATGGAGTCGGCGGGCATGACCGGCGTCTGCGTGGGCCTCAAGCCCCAGAACATCGAGGACATCACCGCCATCATCGCCCTCTACCGCCCCGGCCCCATGGACTCCATTCCCCGCTTCATCGCCTGCAAACACAACCCGGACAAGGTGAAGTACAAGCACCCCATGCTGGAGCCCATCCTCTCGGTCACCTACGGCTGTATCGTCTACCAGGAGCAGGTCATCGAGATTTTCCGCAGGCTGGCGGGCTACACGCTGGGGCAGGCCGACATGGTGCGCCGGGCCATGAGCAAGAAGAAGGTCAAGGACATCGAGCGGGAGCGGCAGGCCTTCGTCTACGGCGACGCCGGGCGGGCCATTGCCGGCTGCATCGCCAACGGTGTCCCGGAGGACGTGGCAAAGGACATCTATGATGAAATCTATGCCTTTGCCAATTACGCCTTCAACAAGGCCCACGCGGTGGCCTACGCCATTGTGTGCTACCAGACGGCCTGGTTCAAGTGCCACTACACCAAGGAGTATATGGCCGCCCTGCTCACCTCCGTGCTGGACTCCAGCGAGAAGGTGGCTGAGTATATCGCCGAGTGCAGGGACTGCGGCATCCATCTGCTGCCCCCCGACATCAATGAGTCGGAGGCCGACTTCACCGTGTCCGGCGAGCACATCCGCTTCGGCCTGGTGGCCGTCAAGGGAGTGGGCCGGGGCTTTATCAACGCTGTGCTGGCTGAGCGGGGCAGGGGAGGGCCCTTTGTCTCCTTCCCTGATTTCTGCCAGCGGATGTTCGACGCGGAGCTGAACAAGCGTGTGCTGGAGAATCTGATCCGCTGCGGCGCCTTTGACAGTATGGGTATCTACCGCTCCCGGTTACTGGAGGCTTACGAGCAGCTAGTGGACTCCATCGCCCAGAACAAGCGCAAGAACCTGGCGGGCCAGTTCGATCTGTTCGGCGGCGGTGGGGATCAGATGCAGAGCGCCCCCGAGCTCCAGGTCAAAAATATCCCTGAGTTTACCCGGCACGAGCTCATGACCATGGAAAAGGAGACGACTGGACTCTACCTCACCGGCCACCCCATGGACGAATACCGGGACGTGGTCAAACAGTGCAAGGCGGCCTCTATGGGGGCAATCCTGTCGGACTTTGCCCAGGAGGGGGGACCGGCCATTTACCACGACGAGCAGCGGGTCACCCTGGCGGGGGTCATCACCGCCTCCCGCACCAAGACCACCCGCAACAACAGCCTGATGGCCTATGTGACGCTGGAGGACGACACCGCATCCATGGAGATGCTTGTGTTCGCACGGGTGCTGGGGGAGGCAGGCCCCTACCTGAAGGAGGGGGTGGCCGTCCTGGCTGAGGGACGCATCTCCGTTCGGGATGAAAAGGCGCCCCAGCTCATGTGCGACCGGGTACGCCCCTTGGATCAGGTGAAGGGAAACCTGCCTCCGGTGGAGGGGGAGGAGAGGGCCAAGAAGCTCTATATCCGCATACCCAGCCTGGACGACCCCCGCTGGGAGAGGATCAAGCTGGTGCTCACCATGTTTCCCGGCACGGAACAGATGGTGGTCAAGTGTGAGGATACCGGAAAGCGGCTGGGCACGGTCTGCCTGGTCCATCCCGCGCTGATCCAGGAGCTGAACGAGCTGCTGGGCGCGGAGAATGTGGTCGTGCGGTGAGGGGAGCCGATGAGATGAATATTAAAAAACTGGCCTCCCTGCTCTTTCAGCGGTCGGTGATTGTGGCCCTGCTGATCTTCCTCCAGGCTGCGATGCTGCTGCTCTATATGCTCTGGTTTTCCAGCGACTTCATTTATGTGTACTGGGGGTGTGTGGTGCTCTCCATTCTGGCGGTGCTGATTATCGTCAGCCGCCAGACCGACCCGGGGTATAAAATCGCCTGGATCATCCCCATTCTGCTGTTCCCGGCCTTTGGATGGCTGGTGTATCTGCTCTGCGGTGGCAACAAGCTCTCCGCCCGCAAGCGCCGGAAGATGCAGGGTATGGACCGCACCATGCTGGAGCAGTTGGAGCGGGACTACAAGGCGGAGGAGCTGAGGCCCTTTGGGGCCGACGCGGTGAACCAGGCCCGCTACCTGGAGCACTACGCCCGCTGCCCGGTCTATACCAACACCTATACCCACTATTTTCCCCTGGGGGATGATGTGTTTCCCGCCATGCTGGAGGAGCTGCGGAAGGCGGAAAAGTATATCTTCCTGGAATACTTCATTATTAGCCCCGGCATATTCTGGGATTCTATGGTGGAGATTTTGAAGGAGAAGCATGCCGCCGGGGTGGATGTGCGGGTGATCTACGACGATGTGGGCTCCCTGAACACCCTGCCTATGAACTACGCCAGAAAATTTGAGGCGGAAACCGGCATCCCCTGCTGCTGCTTCAACCGCTTCAAGCCGGTGATTTCCATCCGCATGAACAACCGGGACCACCGGAAGTTCTGTATCATCGACGGCCACACCGCCTTTACCGGCGGCATCAACCTGGCCGACGAGTATATCAACCAAAAGCTGCGGTATGGCCACTGGAAAGACACGGCCATTCTCCTCAAGGGGGAGGCGGTGTGGAGCATGACCGTCATGTTCCTGACCATGTGGGAGTACACCCGGGACGTGGAGGAGGACTACCGCCGCTTCCGGCCGGACAAGCTGCCGCCGGAGGCCGCGCAGGGAGCGGGGTACTATGTCCAGCCCTACGCGGATAACCCTCTGGACGAGGAGGCGGTGGGGGAGGCGGTCTACCTCAACCTTATCAACAAGGCCGAGCGCTATGTGTACGCCATGACGCCCTATCTGATCATCAGTGACAGCGTCAATACGGCCCTGTGCAACGCGGCCAAGTCGGGGGTGGACGTGCGCATCATCACCCCGCATATCCCGGACAAGGCATTGGTTTTTGAGCTAACCCGTTCCCACTACGAGTCCCTGTTGGAGGCGGGCGTGCAGATTTTTGAGTATACGCCCGGCTTTGTCCATGCCAAGGTCATGGTCACGGACGACTGCTGCGGAGTGGTAGGCTCTATCAATCTGGACTACCGCAGTATGTTCCTCCACTTTGAGGACGCGGTACTGCTCTACCACGACCCCACGGTACTCGACATCAAGCGGGATTTCATCAACACGCAGTTCCGCAGCCAGCCGGTGACGCTGGAGCAGTGCCTCGGCCACTCCTGGATACGCCGCCTCTTCCGCTCCATTCTGCGGGTGCTGGCCCCGCTGCTGTGACAAAATAAGGCCGCCCCCCACAGGGGGCGGCCTTATTCCGCTTCAATCCTTCTCCTCGTGTTCCAGCAGTGCGGAGAGAACCTCATTGTAAATCCGCTCCGGCTCGGC
>ERZ791737.1480-NODE-1480-length-10981-cov-2.372231_pt1 | contig 10981 bp, 10 predicted proteins | sample MGYA00510042_ERZ791737 | MGnify/ENA primary metagenome ERZ791737 (study PRJEB30046, sample SAMN00791965) | human gut metagenome | study: EMG produced TPA metagenomics assembly of the A metagenome-wide association study of gut microbiota in type 2... | reverse complement strand
CAAAAAATCCGGACAGGGTGTTCATAATTTATTCATTCATGCGTTTGTCGTGTACAATAATCCTTCCTATCTCACCCCAAATTTATAAACCGTAGTCGTGTCATACGCCTCACCTGCACGACAGATTGGGCTTACAAAGTTCTCATGATTCACTGCATCCGGGAAATACTGTGTCTCAAAACAGACTGCGTGGTGTTTTTGATAGATTGCGCCCTCTTTTCCACACTCATCCTCTACAAAATTGGCTGTATACATCTGCACTCCAGGAAGGTCTGTATACACTTCCATCTCAATCCCCGTTTTATCAGAATAAAGTGTTGCAACCTTTCCAACTCCGTCACGTGGCTTTAACACCCAGTTATGGTCATATCCATTTCCGAAATTCAATGCCTCATAATCTTCTTCAATATCTCTTCCAATCGTCTTTGGCACACGAAAATCCATTGGTGTCCCGTCTACGGAAACGATCTCTCCGGTTGGAATCGACGTTGCATCCGCTCTCGTGTAAGCATCCGCATCAATCCATACTTCTTGATCTAACACCGAACCGGATTTATGTCCGGACAGATTAAAGTAACTATGATTTGTCATATTGATGATCGTATCTTTTGTCGGCACTCCATGATACTGAATTTTTATTTCATTGTCATCTGTCAACGTATAAGTCACTTCAATGCCCAATTCACCCGGATAATTCTGATCGCCATCCGGACTGTGCAATGCGAATGTAATGCTGTTCTCCGTCTGTTCTTTCACTTTCCACACACGGAAACTATAAAAATCCAACCCGCTGTGAAGATTGTTTTCACCGTCATTTTTATCCAGATTATATTTTTCCCCATTCAGCACAAATGATGCACCACCGATGCGGTTCGCGCTCCGGCCCACCGTAGCTCCAAAAAAAGTAGCTCCTTCTTCATATTGCTCTGCCGTGTCATATCCAAGTACCACATCACAGAGACTGCCATCCCTGTCCGGCACAAGGGCCGCATGGAGCGTTGCCCCCAGATCAGTCACCCCGATCATCATGCCGTTCTTGTTCGTAAATGTATATAATAAAGCAGCATCACCTTTGCTGTTCGCTCCAAATGCTCTCTGTTCCATTCTGTTCTCATCCTCTCCAAATGCCTACAGTGTCTCTATGAACCGTTTGAATGCAATTCTTCCCTCTTCTGTACATTTATAGACACCTGCATCTTCCAAAACATTGGTAAATACAATTCCAACTTCTTTTTCCAAAATTTCCATTACATTTTCCTTTGTAAATCCGTCATATTTTCCTCGGAATGTCTCTACCCAGTCTGCATGTTTTTCAATCTTTTCATTCTCTCTGATATTTTTGCCTTCCACAAGATAATCTGCAAGGATTTCCATCTCTTCTTTCAGACGAGACGGAAGCACTGCAAGTCCCATAACCTCGATCAGACCAATGTTCTCTTTTTTGATATTATGCCACTGTGCATGTGGATGATATACTCCAAGCGGATGCTCTTCTGTTGTAATATTGTTGCGGAGCGCAAGATCCAGCTCATATGTATCCCCAACTTTTCTTGCGATTGGAGTGATCGTGTTGTGTGGCTCTCCATCTGTGTTCGCAAATACAAACGCCGCTTGGTCTGTGTATCCTCGCCATGCATCTAAAATGTGGGCTCCGAGTTCAATTAAACGCGACTCATCTGTACTTCTCAATCTCAATACAGACAATGGCCATTTTACAATTCCAACTTCTACATCTTCAAAGTTTTTGATTGTAAATGTCTCTTCCATCGGCGCTTTTGCCATTGCAAATGTATAATTTCCTCCCTGGAAATGGTCATGACTCAAGATAGAGCCTCCTACAATCGGAAGGTCTGCGTTTGATCCCAGAAAATAATGTGGGAACAATTTTACAAAATCAAATAATTTTACAAATGTCTGTTTTTCAATTTTCATCGGCGTATGCTCACCATTAAATACGATACAGTGTTCATTATAATATACATATGGCGAATACTGGAATCCCCATGCGCTGTCATTCACTGTGATCGGGATAATACGGTGGTTTTCTCTCGCCGGATGGTTCACACGACCTGCATATCCTTCATTCTCCACACAGAGCTGACATTTTGGATAACTACTTGCCTTTGCATTCTTCGCAGCCGCAATCGCCTTTGGATCTTTCTCCGGTTTTGATAAGTTGATTGTGATATCAATCTCACCATAAGCGCTGTCCACTTTCCATTTGCGGTCTTTTTTCACTCGGTAGCGACGGATATAATCGCTGTCCTGACTCAATTTGTAGAAATAGTCTGTCGCCTCTTTTGGAGAAACCTCATATCTTTTTGCAAACTCAGCCTGTACCTGTGCCGGGCGTGGTGTCAGACAGTTCATAATCTTTGTGTCAAACAGGTCTCTGTACACAATGCTGTCTTCAATAATTCCCCTTTTACATGCCTCATCAAGTACCCCTGCCAGAACTGTTTCAAGTTCAATTGTCTCATCATGAATATCCGTATCTTCATAGTTTTCTTCGTGAAAAAGATCCAACAACAGATTCGTTGTATAAATACGTTCGCACTCCGGCGTCAATCCTGTGTCAATTCCATACTGTACTAATTTTTTAATATTTTCAAATAACATTTTTTTCTCTCCTGCTTATTTTAAAATTTTTGCTCCATCTCCGATGTCTACTACATAAAATTCCGCTTTGTGTCCCACTCTCTCCTCATACTGTGCTCCGACAGTCTCGATGAAATGATCCACTGCATCATTTTTCACAATACTTACTGTACATCCGCCGAATCCGCCTCCTGTGATACGTGAGCCGATTACGCCCTCGATTGACCATGCGAGATCCACCAAAATATCAATCTCTTCACAAGATACCTCATAATCATCTCGAAGCGATACATGAGATGCATTCATCAGCTTTCCAAATGTCTCAATATCATCTGCTTTGAGCGCTTCTACCGCCTTGATCGTTCTTCGGTTCTCATACACCGCATGCTTTGCTCTTTTCTGTCTGATCTCAGACTGGATTGCATCTTTATGCGCCTCAAATTCCTCCTCTGTCAGATCACCAAGCGTCTGGATACCCAACACTTTCTGCAGTTCTCTTAAGGCAGTCTCACATTCATTTCTTCTGTCATTGTATGCAGAGTCCACAAGGCTGTGTTTTACTTTACTGTTTACAATTACAATTTTTGCATCTTCAAGCACAACCGGTGCATATTCATACTGCAGCGTATTGGTATCCAGGAAAATAGCATTGTCTTTCTTTCCCATCGCGCTTGCAAACTGATCCATAATTCCACAGTTGCAGCCATTAAAGTTATTTTCTGAATACTGCCCAATCTGCGCGATCTCAACCATCGTCAAGTCGTCAAATGCAAACATATCCTTCAAAAGCACTCCTGTCAGAACTTCCAACGATGCAGATGAAGAAAGCCCTGAGCCGTTCGGAATATTTCCGTAAATCAGAATATCAAGTCCGTTTGTAAGCTTATATCCACGTTTTTCAAATGTCCACATAACTCCCTTCGGATAATTCGTCCATCCTGCTGCCTCTGACGGAACCAGATCATTCAGGCTTGACTCGATCACACCGAGAGATTCAAAATTTGCAGAGTACAGTCTCAGCCTGTCATCTTCTCTCTTTCTTGCAATCGCATATGTACCTAATGTCAACGCGCATGGAAACACATGCCCTCCGTTGTAGTCTGTGTGTTCCCCGATCAGATTCACACGCCCCGGTGCAAAATACGCCCGGATATCCCCTTCTGGTCCAAATAATTGTTTGAATTGTTCTACCAGTCTCGCTTTCATTCTTCTTCTCCTTTTTTTATTTTAATATTTTTGTTTTAAAACACCTTATTTGTTATTTATTATATCACATTTTCCTATACTGTAAAGCTTTAATAACTCAATTTTAGAACAATATCCTGTGGATAATCTCCAAAGCCGTCCCCAAATATATTAATTCCGCCTTTGTGTGCTGCATCCTCCTTAATTCCGATCTTCACCGAAATATAATCCTTGTCAGAAAGGTTGTATTTTTCCAGTCCGGCATCAGAAATCTTTTCACCGTCCAGAAAGCTTCCGTCCTTTTTTACACACCAGTTCTTTAACATGCCATACTGGGTCTTATCCGATGACCACCATGCCGGATTCAGCTTCCCGCGTCTTCCGCCGAAATCGCTCGGACTTTCCCACGTTCCAACCTCAACGTCATTGATCCACAGTGTAATATCAGAAGGCCAGTCCATATTGTACTCATGGTCTTCCGAACATATTTCTGCGGACACCTCCACTTTCCTGAGTGTTTTCTTTTTTAATGTCACATTTGGAAAACGGTATTCCAAATATCCATTTCCAAACCAAATGAGCTTTGCATTTACCCTTGCAGGATTATAAAATACCGAAGCCTCATCTTCCACATCAATGTACCCGTCCTGAGATACTATTCCGCAAGTCGGCTCCACATGGTAATCCACATAATTTCCGATTGGCATGTGGATCTCATCGATTTCTCCTTCTTCCTCCTGCTGTAAGTCAATAAAAATTCCATCTACTTTCTTTCTGCAGATTTTCATAGATCCTCTGACTGCTGCCCGAAGTTCTGTCTCAATCAGTCCAGCTTCCTCAAGAACCCGAACATGCAGCGCTGCCGAAGATGCCGGTATCTGTAAACATTCGGCAATTTCATTTACATTATAAGCTCTTTCTTCCAGTTCACTCAAAATCCGGAGTCTCAATTCCGATGACAATGCTTTTCCAATTAATGCAAGCTGTTCTTTTTGGCTCAAATTATACTTTTCCGTTCTATCCATCTTTCTTTCCTCTTTAATGCACTATATTTATTATTTTATACCAAAAATTTTGTTATATTTATTTTAACTTTTCTAGTGACCATCGTCAATTATAAATGTTATAATATCTCCAAGAACAAAAGACAGGTGATGCAAATGTACATTTTTATTGTAAATCCGCACGCTCGTTCCGGTCTCGGACATGTCGTGTGGGACGAATTAGAATCTATTTTAAAAAAGCAAAACATACCTTATAAAGCGTATTTTACAAAATATCAAAAACATGCGACCGAGATTGCCCGCAAAGCCACCTCCGATGATGCTCCTTCCACTTTGGTTGTACTCGGCGGAGATGGTACGATAAACGAAGTGGTAAACGGAATCCAAGATTATGAAAAGGTGATTCTGGGGTATATTCCAATTGGCTCAAGCAACGATTTTGCCAGAAGCCTGAATATCCCTTCTTCACCCAAAGAGGCTTTGGAGCTTATTCTCGCGGCACATGACACCTGCTCGATAAATATCGGACGATTGCAGTATCAAGACCGCTTGAAACATTTTGCCGTAAGTGCAGGTATTGGCTTTGACGCCGCTATCTGCCACGAGGCAGTCATTTCAAAATTGAAAGTTGCATTGAATAAGATCCACCTTGGGAAACTCACTTATGCCGGCATTTCCCTGCACCGTCTCTTTCTGACAACACCCCAGAAAATGACAGTAACATTGGATCATAAAGAAGAATTCTCTTTTCCATCTGCATATTTTGCCGCAATTATGAACCACAAATACGAAGGCGGAGGGGTCAAATTCTGCCCCGATGCTCGCCCCGATGACAATCTGCTCGATGTAATTGTTGTTTCTGATCTTTCAAAATTAAAGATTCTCACCCTCCTTCCGACAGCATTTACCGGTTGGCATACGCATTTTAAAGGTGTCCATACCTATCAGTGCCGCCATGTGAGCATTCACGCAGAACGAGCATTGCCGGTTCACACAGACGGAGAACCTGTATTTTTGCAAAAAAGCATTTCCGCCTCATGCGATTCTAAAATGCTTCAGGTCATCGTGCCGCAAAGGAGGTAGTTATGTTTTTTATTGTATTACTATTTTTATTGTTATTCTTGTATTTGATCTTCATCTGTCCGAATCTCGCCAGACGTAAAATGATGGAACCATTTTTTCATACAGAATTCGCCCATCGCGGCCTGTTTTCAGATGCCCGTGCCATTCCTGAAAATTCCATGAAAGCTTTTCAGGAAGCAGTCAGGCAGCATGTCGGCATCGAACTTGACGTCCATCTGACAAAAGATGAAAAAGAGTCGTTTTTCACGATGACACGCTCACAAGGATGTGCCAGATTGATGCCCTCATCGAAGAAACCTCTTATGAAGACTTGCAGAAACTTTACCTGAATCACACATCGGAAAAAATTCCGCTTCTCTCCGATGTGTTGTCGTACGTCAACGGTCGTGTTCCGCTTTTGATCGAATTAAAACTTCCTACAAAAAGCACCAGACTCTGTCATGAAGTACACAAGCTTTTGGAAACTTATCAGGGAGCTTATCTGATTCAGTCTTTTAACACAATCGGGATTTTCTGGTTTCGAAAAAATGCCCCGCATATTCTGCGTGGTCAGCTATCCTCGAACCTGACAAAGACACGAAAGACCGAGCCTTGGCTTGCCTGTTTTCTTGTCCGTTTTCTCCTTTTAAACGGTATTGCAAAACCCGATTTTATTTCTTATAAATTCAAAGACGCCTCCAACATCAGTCTCCGAATAATAAGAATTCTCTACCGCACACCGGTCGCAGTCTGGACACTTCGTACACCAGAATCATTTCTCCAGGCAAAACGGCAATACGATATGGTCATATTCGAAAAAAAGTTTTAAAAATTCTAAAGATAGTATGAAGACTGTTGTTGCTCAATCTTTTTCATGCTATAATCATCTACATACTTTAATTCACTTTATGAAGGGATTTTGATAGCATGAAAAGCTTCCTACAAAAACATAGACATGCATGGGTTTTTCTTTACGGATTCATTTACCTTCCTTGGTTTTTTTATCTGGAAAAACATGTGACAACAGATTTCCATATTATCCATACCAGTCTCGATGAAAAGATACCATTTTTAGAGATATTCATCATTCCTTACGGACTATGGTTTGTATTCATCGCAGTGACTGTCGGATATTTCTTTTTCACAGATAAGACTGATTTTTATAAACTTTCAGCCTTTCTCTGTATTGGAATGACGATTTTTTTGATATTTTCAACTATTTATCCAAATGGGCAGATTTTACGTCCGACAACATTTGAGCACGACAATATTTTTGTCGATTTAGTAAAGCAGTTATACCGTGCTGATACACCGACGAATATTTTCCCAAGCCTGCACGTGTATAATTCCATCGGTGCCTGCATTGCAATTATGCATAGCCAAAGATTAAAAGAATATCGATGGATTCAATACGCCTCGCTTGTACTTGGCGGACTCATCATCTTATCTACCATGTTTTTAAAGCAACACTCTGTGATCGACGTGGTAGGCGCCGGTGCAATGGCTGTAATCTGTTATCAGCTCGTATATGTGGCTGCATTCAAAAAACAGCCGGCCATATCCAGACAAACAATTTAGGACCAGCAGATTGCTGGTCCTATTCTTATTCCTCATATTTTTCCTGTCCAAGTTTGATATCCACAAAATCGGTATAATATTCAAATGCTGCCGGAATTGGATACTCTCTTTGCACTTCCTCCGGATGGATGAACAACATTTTCTCTGTACAAGATTTTTCCAACTCATCTACTCGAATGGCAAACCCGGTCATATGCCATTCCACATGGCTGAAAATATGTTTTGCCACCCCCAGTTCCTTTATTCTCAGCGGCTGCAGTCCAATTTTCTTACTGTATTCCAGCGCTTCATCTGCACTTAATTCTCCCTCAATATTCGGAAGTTCATACAATCCTGCCAAAAGGCCTTTTGCCGGACGTTTCCGAATTGCTACATTCTCGCCATCCTGAAAAATGAATACTGTCCTCTTTTCAATCTTTCTCGCTTTTGCTTTTGTCTTCACCGGGAGCTCTGACTCAATTCCTTTTTCCCTCGCTTCACAGAGCTGCCTCAACGGACACAGCAGACATTTCGGTTCCCCATTCGGCACACATACAATTGCACCAAGTTCAATCAGACCCTGATTAAAATCACTCGCCGCATTTTTCGGAATGATACGTTCCAGCTGCTCTTCTATCCTTGTTCGCACGCTCGCTTTCATAATGTCATCATAGCTTGCCGTGATCCTCGAAACCACACGAAGTACATTGCCATCGACCGCCGGTTTTGGAATCCCAAATGCAAATGAGCTGATTGCTCCCGCCGTATAGTTTCCGATTCCTGTAAGACTTTTTATCTCCTCGTAGGTCTTGGGAAATTCTCCATGAAAATCTTCCATGATCTGCTTTGCCGCTTTCTGCATGTTCCGCACACGGTTGTAATATCCAAGACCTTCCCACAACTTCAAGAGCTGGTCTTCCTCCGCCTCCGCCAAATCCTTTACTGTCGGAAGCGCATTTAAAAATCGGGCATAAAACGGCTTCACCGCCTCCACTCTTGTCTGCTGCAACATAATCTCTGACACCCACACACGATAGGCACTGATCTGTTCTCTCCACGGAAGTTCTCTTTTATTCTCCCTATACCATTCGACCAGCGGATCTGCGATTTTCTTTAGATTCTCATCCTCCAAAAGAACAGGCACTTCCTTTCCAATCTCAATGCTGTCTTTTCCAACTTTACAGTCATATGCAAGTACATGCACTCCCTGCTCCTTCGCTCGTTTTAGCGCTTCGCCAAATGCCGGCTGCGTTTCCATATTCGGAGTAAAATACCGCACGCCTTTCATCTGGATCACAAAAAAGATATACGCTTCATATCCTTCTTTTGTCGCCTCACAAAGCTCTTCGATGTGCTTTATCCCCCGCTCAGTCGGTGCATCCGGAAATTTTACAATTCCATTTTCCTCCAGTGTGACTCCTTTTACTTCTACAAAGATTTTTCTATCTCCCTCTTCCACATAAAGGTCAAATCTGGATTTCCTGTACGTCTTTTCCGGTCTGATCACTATCGCGTCCGGAAACAAATTCCCTTGCTTAATCCATTCCTCCACTACTTTGTTCGGTATCTGGGAATCCATATTGATCATACGTTTTCCTTTTTTTACACCGATCAGATCCCACTGGGTCTTTCTATCCGGATTTTCTGCCCGCTGCACATACACCGATGCATTCGGTGTCAAAAGTTCAGCACAACGCCCTGTATTTTTCACGTGCACGGTCTCTTTCTTACCCGCAATTTCTACATACGCAATAAAGCGATTGGGACGTTCAATGAACCTCCCAATCTCAATTCTTTCATATTTCATTTAACTTAAAACCTCTTCCCAGGAAACCTCTTTAAATCCCGGAACAGCAAACTCTTCACCTACTAAAAGCGGACGTTTCACAAGCATTCCATCTGTCGCAAGAAGTGCATATTGCTCTTCTTCTGTCATATTCGGAAGTTTATCTTTCAGCCCGAGTTCTTTATACTTCATACCGCTTGTGTTGAAAAAACGCTTCAGTGGAAGACCGCTTTTTTCATGCCACGCCTTTAATTCTTCCGCAGTAGGATTTGCCTCCACGATATGTCTGTCCTCAAAGGCAATGCCCTTTTCCTCCAGCCACTTCTTCGCCTTTTTACAGGTCGTACATTTTGGATATTCTACAAATAAAATACTCATCACGTTCTCCCTCGCTTTCTTACAATACTTTTGACAAAAATTCTTTCAGACGCGGATCTTGTGGATTTTCAAAGAATTCCTTCGGCGTGTTGCTTTCTTTTACTTTTCCCTCATCAATGAACAGTACACGCGTTGCAACCTCTTTTGCAAATCCCATCTCATGCGTCACGACTACCATCGTCATTCCCTCATCTGCCAGTTCTTTCATCAGTTCCAGAACCTCTCCTACCATCTCCGGGTCAAGCGCAGACGTCGGCTCATCGAACAGCATCACATCCGGATTCATCGCCAGAGCTCTTGCAATTGCAATACGCTGTTTCTGACCACCTGACAACTGTCTCGGATATGCATTCTCTTTGTCAGGGAGTCCCACACGCTGCAACAATTCTTTTGCTTTCTTCTCCGCCTCTGCCTTTGTCATCACACCAAGCTTCACCGGTGCAAGCATGATATTCTCCTTTATCGATAAATGCGGAAACAGATTGAACTGCTGGAATACCATGCCCATCTTCTGTCTCAGTTTGTTGATATCACAATCTTTGCTTGTGATGTTATTCCCCTCAAACCACACTTCTCCGCCTGTCGGTTCTTCCAGAAGGTTGAGGCATCGCAAAAATGTAGATTTCCCGGAACCAGACGGTCCGATCACTACTACTTTTTCTCCCTTTTCAATATGCTCGTCAATTCCACAAAGCACCTTGTTTCCATGAAATGATTTTTGTAAATTCTTAGTGACGATCACCTTGTGACAACCTCCTTTCCAATAAACTCTGCAATTTTGTAAGTCCTAACACGATCACAAGATAGCAGCCTGCTGCTACAAACAACGGCGGCAATACAATGAAGTCTGTAGAACCAATGTACTGCGCTGCTTTTGTTAAATCTGTCACCGCAATTACTCCTGCCACAGAAGTCTCTTTGATCAATACGATAAACTCGTTTCCAAGCGCCGGCAGAATATTTTTCACTGCCTGTGGGACAATGATATAGCGCATCGTCTGTATATAGTTGAAGCCAAGTGAACGACCTGCCTCCATCTGCCCTCTGTCAATGGATTCAATTCCCGCTCTGATAATCTCAGCCACATACGCACCCGAGTTGATACCAAAACAGATTGCACCGACAAAAATTTCATTTGTGTCTCTTGCCGTAAACACCATATTGTACATGATCAAAAGCTGTACCATAACCGGTGTTCCTCGAATCACTGTCGTGTACACATTACAGAACCACTTCAAAATTCTGACAAAAATATTTTTGGAAACCGTTACTTTCACCACCGCAATAAACAGACCAATCGCCACACCGATCAGGATTGCAAATATGGAAATTAAAATAGTAACCTTCAGACCATCCAAATAAACCAAATACCGCTGGTCATAAATTACCGCATGATGAAACCCTTCTATAA
>ERZ791737.1465-NODE-1465-length-11094-cov-13.381285_pt1 | contig 11094 bp, 10 predicted proteins | sample MGYA00510042_ERZ791737 | MGnify/ENA primary metagenome ERZ791737 (study PRJEB30046, sample SAMN00791965) | human gut metagenome | study: EMG produced TPA metagenomics assembly of the A metagenome-wide association study of gut microbiota in type 2... | reverse complement strand
GTTAAAAATTTTCTTATCATTTTTAATCTCCTTTTGTTTTATTTATAATATATTAGACGAATATAATTTAAAAAAATTCCCGCTTAATTATTTTTTATTATAAATTATATTTTTCAATAAAAATTAATTATTTACAGATTATTTAAAATAAAAAATTAACCAATCTGTTCTTTATATCGTCAAATCTTTCATTGCATTCTTTTATAGTCCACTTTTTCAATTTGCATAAACCTACTTTCACATCATATATTTTAGATAATTTATAAAATTCTTTTTTCTTTTCAAAAAATTGATTTTTTGCTTTTTTATTTAAAGTTTCTTCCAACAAAGTTAAATTTCCTAATTTATTTACATTATCTTTATGGTCTATTTCACTCCAACCACCATCAAATATATATACTTTAGGTAAAATATGTTCAATTTGGAATTCATAATAATTATTTATTACTTCTTGATTTTCATTAAGATTATGATACAAAAATAATATAGACTTTGTATATTTATCTCTTGTAGTTAGATTTTCTAGGCTGTCTAAAAAATATTTTTCCTCTTTTTTAAGATTTGGAAAGTTAGCTTTTTTATTATGATATATTGAAATATAAGCTTTATAAATATCGTATTTTATTGCATTTCTTGTTTTATATATTATTCCTTTTGTATATACAAATCTTATAAGATTTTCAAGTATATCGTATAAAATATCTAAATCTTCCGATTTTAATTCTATTTCGTCATTCTTATTTATTGTGGAATATTTATACATAAAAACATAATAAACATTTATTATTATATCTACGGGATAAGCCCACATTAAGCTTAAATATTTATCTATTTTATTATTGCTATAATTACCTATAAGCAATATCTTATTTAAATCTTTAATTATATCTTTCACAGAATTTTTATTTATTCTTTTGCTAAAAAATTTTCTAATATTAATTTCGTTTCCGCTTTCTTTTTCTTTAGCCCTTAAAATATGCATATATATTCTAAAATACCATTCAGGTGCTTCCAAATTGTTCCAAAATTCTACAAAACTAACTTGTTCAGATTTTGAAAGATTTTTATAAATGCGAGATTTAAATATATCGGCATCGCTTAATGGAGTTCCTCTATCGTTTAAAGTTTCAAATATCTTTAATGCATTTTCTTCCTCTCCGCAATCTATCGGAAGCATTTTTACATTTTCTAATAAAAACCTTATAAAATTTTCTAAACTATTTTTGAGATTAATTTTCCATTCGTTAATTTTATCTCTAAATATATCGTAATTTACTTTAAATTGATTTTTAGGGTCTAAATTCTTACCGTCATTATATATTATATCTTTTAAATCATCTCTATCATTACATATAACTTTGCTATATATTCTATATTTTTTATCATTAATTTTCCCTGTTATTCTATCATATACATATATTATCTTTTTTATTCCATCAAATTGATGATTATCATACAAAGCCTTAAGTAAAATAAGTAATGAAGTTAATCGCTGTTGTCCGTCTATTACTTCAAATATGCCGCTATTATTTTTTATTAAAACCATAGTTCCTAAAAAATATTCTCCTTTATTGTCAGATTTTTTATTTTTTCTTTTTTCTTCTTCGTATTTTTCTATTATATCGTTCCATAAATCGTAACATTTATCTTCTGCCCAAGAGTATGGTCTTTGATATTCGGGTATTACATATAACTTTTGAAATATTTCGATTATAGATTCGGGATTAGCTTTAATAACTTCCATAATATTTTTAATCTCCTTGAATATTTATTTTTAATTATACTATAATAATATAATAACTTTTATTTTGATGCAAATTTATTATAAAATTTATAATTATTATGTTAATAAAAATTTGAAAAATATCAAAAATTAAAATATAATTTATTATCTAAAAAAATATTATAGTATCGAATTACGGAGTTTTTATGGAATATAATTTTACTACTATTGAAAAAAAATGGCAAAAATATTGGAAAGAAAATAGCTCTTTCAAAACAGTCTTAAAACCGAATAATAAAAAATATTATGTTTTAGAAATGTTTCCTTATCCTTCGGGTAAAATGCATATGGGACATGTTTCAAATTATACGATAGCCGACTCGATAGCGCGATACTATAAACTTTTAGGCTATGATATTTTGCATCCTATGGGTTGGGACGCTTTCGGTATGCCAGCAGAAAATGCGGCTATAGACAATAAAACTCATCCAGCTGAATGGACTTTAAAAAATATAGAAAATATGCGAAATCAATTAAATCTTCTTGGCTATTCTTACGATTGGGATAGAGAGGTTACTACTTGTTTACCCGATTATTATAAATGGGGACAATGGTTTATATTAAAAATGTTTGAAAAAGGGCTTCTCTACAGAAAAGGAGGCGAAGTTAATTATTGTGAACATTGTAATACGGTTTTAGCAAACGAACAGGTTTCACCCGAAGGAACTTGTTGGAGATGCGATAATGAAATTACAAAAAAGAAATTAGAACAATGGTATATAAAAGTTACCGATTATGCCGAACAATTGGATGCGGATTTAAAATTACTTGAAGGAAATTGGCCCGACAATGTTATAGCGATGCAAAAAAATTGGATAGGCAAAAGCGTTGGAGCGAATATAAATTTTAAATTGGACGATGGCAAAGATTTTCCAATATTTACTACAAGACCAGACACGATTTACGGCGTCACTTATATGGCAATCGCTTGGAATTATGAAGGACTTTTAGATATATGCGCCGAAGAAAATAAAAAAGCGGTTGAAAAGTTTATTAAAAAATCTGCAAAGATAGACCAAAAAGCCGATTACGAAAAAGAAGGCGTTTTTACGGGAAGATTTGCTATTAATCCTTTCAATAATGAAAAAGTTCCTTTATATGCGGCGAATTTCGTTTTAGCCGAATATGGAAGCGGAGCGGTTATGTCCGTTCCAGCTCATGACCAGAGAGACTTTGAATTCGCCAAAAAATATAATATACCGATAAAAGTCGTTATTCAAAACGAAGATAATTCTATTAATGCGGAAAATATGACAGAAGCGTATATTGAAGACGGAAAAGTTGTAAACTCCGATATATTAAACGGATTATATACAAAAGAAGCGATTAAAAAAGCTATAGAATACGCGTCAGAAAAAGGTTTTGGAAAAGAACAAGTGCAATATAAATTAAGAGATTGGTTAATCTCAAGACAGAGATATTGGGGAAATCCTTTGCCTTTCGTTCATTGTGAAAAATGCGGAATAGTTCCCGTTAAAGAATCCGATTTGCCTATAACTCTTCCTATGGATATAGAATTTACCGTTGGAGAAAATCCTCTTAAAAAATCCGATTCGTTTGTCAATACTAATTGTCCAAAATGCGGAGGAAAAGCAAAAAGAGAAACCGACACTATGGATACTTTTACTTGCAGTTCTTGGTATTATGCAAGATATACTGACGCTCATAACGATAAAGCGCCTTTTAATTCCGATATTGCAAATGCTTGGCTTCCGATAGACCAATATATTGGAGGAATAGAACATGCATGCATGCATTTATTATATTCAAGATTTTGGTTTAAATTTATGCGAGATATTGGGCTTGTTAAAGAAGACGAACCTTTTAAGAGATTATTAACTCAAGGAATGGTTTTATCAAATAGTTATGAATCGAGAAAATTAAAAAAATTCTACACTCAAGAAGAAATAAATAATAAAGAGTATGAGAAAGACGGAATAAATAAAGACGATATAATAATAAAAATGGAGAAAATGTCAAAATCGAAAGCTAACGGAGTCGACCCTGCGGAAATTATAGAATTATTCGGAGCGGACGCCGTTAGAATTTTTGTTATGTTCGTTTCGCCTCCAGAAAAAGATAAAGAATGGAGCGATGACGGAGTCAGAGGTTCGGCAAGATTTTTAAATAGAATTTGGAATTTATTTATTAAATATAAAAAAGAAGAAAATAAAAAAACTTTCGATTATAATAATCTTTCAAAAGATGCAAAAAGTTTATATAGAAAATATCATAAAACGATAAAAAAAGTGACGATTGATATAAAAGACAGATTTCATTTTAATACGGCTATAGCTTCGTTAATGGAACTTCTAAACGATATGAGCGCGTTAAAAGTAAATTCGGAAGAAGAATATTCAATGTTTAGAGAAATTATAAAAGGATATTTAATTTTACTTAATCCAATAGCGCCGCATATAACGGAAGAGCTTTTTGAACTCTTAAAATTCGGAAATACAATTTTAAACGAAACTTGGATTAATCATAAAGAAGAATATTGCAAGGATGATACTTTTGAGCTTGTTTTTCAAGTTAACGGAAAAATCAGAGACAGAATCGAAGCCGATATTAATATTTCGGAAGAAGACGCTAAAAAATCGGCGCTTGAAAGCGAGAAAGTAAAACCGTTTATAGAAGGAAAAAATATTATTAAAGTCGTTTATGTTAAGAGTAGACTTGTTAATATTGTAGTAAAGTAAAATATATGTTCAATTAATAAGAAGTGTCTAATTATCTACTAATTTATTTAGCTTTTAATAATATATTATACAATTGCTATAATTATCAAACTCAACTTTAAGATAACCGTCTTTAGTAAATACTATAAATGCTATTTACAAGCAAGACAAGAATTTAAAACCTTTTTAAAGTTATTATATTCTAATAATAGATATAACGAATTAATAGACTTGACTATAAATAAAAAATTTAATATTATATTTACATTAATTTTATTAGGAAAAAAAATAATGATTAGAGATTTAATTATATACGGAGATGAAAGATTACAGCAAAAATCTTTATATATAGAAAAAGTTGACGATGAAATTTTAGATTTAATCGAAGATATGTTTGAAACTATGTATAAGGCAAACGGAGTCGGGCTTGCGGCGGTTCAAATTGGAATATTAAAAAAGTTAATCGTTATATCCGTTCCCGATTTCGACAATGAAGAAGACGATAAAAAATCTAAAAAACCCGATTTCAAATTGGCTTTAATTAATCCCGAAATAATTTGGCATTCTAACGATAAAGAAATTCTTGAAGAAGGTTGTTTATCTTTTCCCGAAATAAGAGACGAGGTTGCCAGATATAAAAACATTAAAGTTAAATATATCGATACAAACGGAGAAGAGCGAATATTGGAAGCGAACGATTATGTGGCAAAAGTTTTACAGCATGAAATTGACCATACTAACGGAATAACTTTTATTGACAGATTGGAATCCTATCAAAAGAGAAGATTAAAAAGAGAATTGAAAGAATTGAGAAACAGCCCAAAACATTTTTATAGCGTTTAATATTATGCAAAAAATAAAAAATATTATTTTCGATTTGGACGGCACTTTAATTGATTCTATTCCCGATATTTATAAATCGATTAATAAATCTTTGGAATATATTAATTTTCCTGAAATTCCTATAGACAATGTCCGCAAATATGTAGGAAACGGAGCGAAAGCGCTTATAAAAAGAACTTTAAATTTCTTTTCTGACAAATACGATAAAAAATATTTAGAAATCGTTGAAGAGAAAATGTATAATTTTTATATGGAATATTATTTTGAACATTGCATTGACAAAACTAATTTATACGAAGAAGTTGAAAATACTCTAAAAAAACTTTTTGAATTAAATATTGATATGTTTATTATAACGAATAAGCCGAATAATATCGCTATTAATACGGCAAAAAAACTAAATATATTTAATTATTTTAAGGCGATTATCGGAGATGGAGTTTATCCTTATAGAAAGCCCGACATTAATATTTGGAATAATTTGAAAAAAGATTATAATTTAATTGAAGATAAAACTATTATGGTTGGAGATGGAATTCCCGATTATGATTTTGCTAAAAATTCCAAATTAAAAGTTTTACTTGCATTATATGGAATAACCGATAAAAATATTCTTTTGAATTTAAAAAACGATTATTATATAAATTCTTTTTACGAAGTTTACGATTTTGTAATAAATAATTAAATTCTTATTTGTCATTATATTTATTTTTTGTTATAATATTTGTTATAATAATTTAAGAAAATTTTATTTAAGGATATTTAATTTATGATAGAAAATTTAATAAAAAGATTGCCAAAATTAGAACCGATTAAAAAAAATATAGAACTTGCAATAGAAGAGATTATAAAATGTTATGAGAAAGGCGGAAAAGTTTTAATAGCGGGAAATGGCGGAAGCGCTTGCGATAGCGAACATATAGCGGGAGAATTATTAAAAAGTTTTTTGAAAAAGCGTCCGATTAAAGAAGATTTAAGAAAAGAATTATTGAAAATTGAAGACGGAGAATATATAGCCGACAATTTGGAAGCGCCATTAAAAGCGGTTGCCTTAACTTCGCATATTGGACTTTCAAGCGCATACTTAAACGACAGAGAGCCTTATTTGGTTTTTGCTCAACAATTATTAGGTTTTGGAGATAAAGGCGATATTTTTATTGCAATAAGCACTTCGGGAAACGCTAAAAATATTTTATATGCAGTTAAACTTGCAAAAGCTATGGGAATAAAAGTTATATCTTTCACAAATGAAAACGGAGGCAAATTGTCCGAAATAGCGGATATTCAAATAAAAGCGCCTGCAAAAGAAACTCATATAGCTCAAGAATATCATGAAGCCATTTATCATGAATTATGCATAAGAGTGGAAGAGCATTTTTTTAAAGAAGATAGATAAAATAAATAATAGTAAAGTTGAAATAATCTAAAATATAGATAATTAAAGAATTTGATAAAAAATATTTAGTCAAAAAATTAGAATTTATATAATTTTATATTTTAGCTATAAAATTAGAATAGATTCTATATTTTTTGTTTTCTTATTTGTTTATTGCTTCGTTCGTTTCACTCAGTTGTAATGGCTGTACATTAAAATTTATATTACTTTATTAAAGTTTATAAATTAATAAGTTGATAATTTAAGTATAAAAAGTTAATGATAATAAAATTTATACAATTTCATATTTGACTTTTTTAAATTATTTATTATCATATACAGATAATAAAAGTTATAATTCGTTGAAGGCATCCATTTGGTAACTATGATTTGAAAAATCTGATACGACATTAAAGTAAAAAATATAAATAGATTTATTAAATTCTGTTACAAGGTAATATAATTGAGGTAAAACATTATAGTTTAGAACCAATACTTTATTTGGGGCGTCCAAAACCGAAACAAAAAAACAACTTAAAAACTAATGAAGAAAATTTATATTTATCGTATCTGTATTTATAAGAGCCTGATTTTAATTTTTGCATATCATATTCCATACCGAAATTATAAAGCAAATTTGCTCCAATCTTAAAAGCCCAAAGCTCCGACATATAAAAATTTTTCTCCAAATTTAACTTTATATAAGGCATTATTGGAACTTTATACATATATGATATTTTTTAAAGTCAAACTCTTTGTATCCGTCATAATCATAACTTGCTAATCCATAATTTGATTCATAATATTCCTTGCTTGATTTACCATATATAGGCAGAAAAATTCCAGCTCCTATACCGAAAGAGATACCGTAATCAAAATTTAATTTAGGTATTATCACCAATATTAAATTATGATAGAAAAATTTATGCCTATATTTTGGATATTCTTTATATCTCGTTCTAATTCTCATATAATAATTATATCCCGTTTCAAATAGAACGCTTACGCTACTTAAAACACCGCCGTTTGGAAGTTCAAAATTAGCCTCTATATCTAAAAAAGCCGTCACAGATAAACTGCTATCTACTCTCTAGACATATTATTTTCTTCTCTATCTAATGCATAACTGAATTCTGTAGTAGCACCAGCTCCAACTCCTAAAGCAAATTCAAAATTAGCGGAAAATAAATTATTTGAAAATATCATTATAAACAATATTATAAAAAATCTCATAAGAAATACCTCGTTAATTTTATTTAAATATTTATTTAATATATTACATACAAAAAAATAAGGGACAAAACTATAAAAATAATAAAAATTCAGAAAAAATTATTTATTTTCAATAAATTATAATACATTTCATACATTTTTTTAAGTTTATAGAAAAATAAAATTCGTAAATTTCTTAAAATTTTAATTTCCACTTTAATGCTTATCTATGAAAAAATTATAAATATTTTTGATTTTTTATATTTAATTAATTAAGATTTATAAAATTATAAATTCTATAAGTTTATTAAAATTTAATTTCCAAATTATTACATTTCAAAAATAATATAAATAAATTGCTTTGCCTCGCTCTTTGTGCCTAATGGTATTGGTTGCAACTAACCATAAAATTAATTAAGTCAGAATTAGACTAAATATAATATTTTAATTAAGGTAATAAATATAAATAAGATTATTAAATCCTGTATTAATGGAATAAAATTCCCACTGCTTACTTAAAATAAAATTTAAATAAATACACAATCCTATAAACCATAGAACTTTAAATTTAAACTGCTAATGTTTTTTGTCCACTTTTTTACATAAGTGGTGCAGAGCAACAAAAAAGTGGTAATTTTTTAGCTTCTGCCATACTTTGCCAACAACGGACTTTAGTTGGCATAGTTCTTTATTCATAGAAAAAGAAAACAACAACAAATTATCTCAATATAATAGATATAGATTTTGAAGTTATGGAATAAATAAAAAGCCTTAAATAAATTTTTATAATATCAATTTAATTATTAAATATTATTTACTTTAGCTTGACATTTTATTTACAATAATTTATAATATCTTTCAAATAAATTTTTTAATGATAAGGAGAAAATTATGAATTTCAAAAAAATTATAATTTCTATAGTCGCTTTTGTATTTATATTTGCTGTTATAGTTTTTGCTCAAGCTAAAATTAATTTGAGTAAAATACCAAACGGAACATATTTAGGAAACTACAAAGCAACATATAAAGGAACTAGACAAGGCGATTATCAAGTAAAAGCCACAGTTTCTGACGGAAAATTGACGAGAGTCGTTTTGACAAAAAGCGCTCATAAAAGCGGTCCAGCAAGGTCAAAAGAGGCTTATGACAAAATGATAGCTGCAAACGATATCTATGTAGACGGCATAACGGGAGCTACTTGGAAAGCTTTACTTGAAGACGCTTTTACTAAATTAACTCCCGCAAAATAAGAATTAGCGGCAAAGTTAAAAAAGCGAATTTCGATTAAAATATCGAGTTCGCTTTTTATTTGCATTATCTTTGTAGTAAAAAATTAATCTTTACTCTCTTCAAGCCTATAAAAAGCATAGTAATACTTATTATTTTTCTAACGATAATAGAAAGCAAAATCTCCTTTTACTTTTTTGATGACAACGCTATACTAAAACCCACAGAGTAAAGTCAGCTTTCAGCGAAATATTAACAGTTGGGATTTGTAGTTATTGCCAATACTACTAAAACTAACAGGAACTAGTCACTTTAGTTATAAAACCCAATAACACTATCAATAGTATTATCAGTTATTTTATTTTTTGCCAATTTTTATCTTGAGTGATTGTTATTGGATTTGTAGACTCATAGGCAAAGTTTTATCGCTTTGATGGGCAATATTAATTTTTACAGTAGCGTCTTCTTTAACATCGCTAACGCTAGAAAAATCAACCGTAGCATTATTGAAAGTTTTTTCAAGATTTTTAAAAGCATCATTAATACTAATCGGAAGTTATTTATATTTTTATTAAATTAAACAAAATCTTTTACAATAATAATTTAAAATAACGATATTTTAAAATAAATCTATTCGATTCTTTATTTTCAATTATTAAATTTTATTCTTATTCAAAAAAGCTAACTTTTTCTGATTATGTTCGTTATCGCCTCCTTCATGTCCGTTGAAAGTATATACTACGATATCTTTTTTTCCAGCATAATTATTATAAGCGGCAAATACTGTAGAAGGCGGACATATCATATCCATTAAAGCCGTTGAAAATAAAGCTTTAGTTTTGCATCTTTTTGCAAAAAATACTCCGTCAAAATAGGATAGAGTTTCAAATACCCGATTTTCTTTAGTTCTTTCGGCTATGCAAAATCTCGCTATTTGATGATAAGGATATGTGTCGGTAATGGTAACCGCTCTTCTGTAATCGCATAAAAAAGGAACATCTATTAAAGAAGCCTCTATTTTTAAATTAAGTTTTCCCGCCAAACATGTAGACGCGAGAGACATACCGCCTCCTTGACTTATTCCGCTTATCACAATTTTATCGGTTAATTCATGTTGTTTAGCCGCCTCAACCGCCTTAATAGAATCTACAAATACCCTTCTATAATAGTATTCGTCTTTATTTAATATTCCTTTTGTCATAAAGCCGTCCGAATGAGGTCCAGAACCTACGGGGTCATAAGTCATGCTTAACCCATTGGTTAATCCTTCCGTTCCCTGTCCTCTAGCTTCCATAACGAAAGTGGAATAACCGGCTGACGGATACATTAAATATTTAAACGGAAAATCTCTTCCTCCGCCATAGCCCGGATATTGCATTATACAAGTTAATTTTTTTCCTTTGGAATCTTTCGGAGCTATATACCAACCGTATATACGATGCCCGCCGAAACCAGCAAAATTAACTTCCCAAGTGTCGAATAATTTCAAATAATAATTATTCTTTAGTTCGTATTTAGCGTCCGCATCATGAGAATTTTCTTTTAATGTTCTCTCCCAAAAAGAATCGAAATCTTTTGGCTCTTCGGAACCTCCGCGATACTCTTTCAACTTGTCCAAACTTAAATCAAAAAACATATTTAATCCTTTCGCCGAAACATGATTTTATCTACGGCATTTTTTATTATTAATATAATATATAATTAAATTTCATTTGTCAATATTAAAATAATTAAAAATTCAATTTGCCGTTTCTTAATCAAGTATATTCTATAATTATATTATAATTATAGAACTATCCAAAAAAGGATAGTTCTATATATTTAATCATTTTAAGAGAAAAACAAAACTAAAAATAATATGTTAATCCCGTATTGGCGTTAAGAACCATAGAAGTTGAATTTAAATTCTTTAAACTATCCGCTATAGTCACTCCGCCAGTTTGAAGTTCAAAATACCACTCCAAATTCTTAACTG
>ERZ791737.1449-NODE-1449-length-11224-cov-2.687618_pt1 | contig 11224 bp, 9 predicted proteins | sample MGYA00510042_ERZ791737 | MGnify/ENA primary metagenome ERZ791737 (study PRJEB30046, sample SAMN00791965) | human gut metagenome | study: EMG produced TPA metagenomics assembly of the A metagenome-wide association study of gut microbiota in type 2... | reverse complement strand
ATCTGGATGGGGCATTGAACCGACTGAACAAAAAAAAGAAAGAAGTCGAGGGTGAGATTCGTAAGTCCTTACAGGAAAAACAGCAGAGACGATATGCGATAGAGCAGGAGACGACGTATCTTTGGCGTGATATCCACAAACTGGAACAGGAGATTGAGGAAGCGGACAGCAAAATCAGCAAAGAGGAAGCGCGTGTGAGGGAAGAGTGCAGAAAATACGAAGAGGAAGGCAGATGGAGAGTATCTCCGATCAAAGTTGCAGCGATGGCAGCGATTCTTGTGGCAGTGTTCATTATTTTTCACAGACCGTGGAATTATCTTGTGATGATTGTTCTTTTGCTCGCTGAGGGCATGTATGTGTGGAACCGAATCAAAGAAGGTAAAAAGAAGCCGAAAAGTGAGATGGAGGAAGAGCAGAAAAAGGTATTGGATAAGCTGTTGTGGCAGAAAGAACATTTGCAGGGAGAGTTAAAAGAAAAGCAGATTCAGTACGGAAATGTACAGGAGCAGCTGAGCGAACTTGACGAGGCAGGCGATGACTACAAAAAACAGGATATGAAAAAACGGGCGCTGGAGCTTGCCTCAGAGTGTCTGACGGAGTTATCAAAAGATGTACACAAGGAGCTTAGCGTGAAATTAAATGAAAAGGCATCTGCGATTCTCTCTGAGATCACAGGTGGGAAATATACGATGCTTTTAATTGATGAAAAGCTGAAAATGAGCCTTTATACCGGAGAACGGAAAATCGGAATTGAGCAGGTGAGCCGCGGAACGATCGAACAGATTTACTTTGCACTTCGCATGGCGGCAAGTGAACTATTGCACGAAGAAGAGTATCCGGTTATATTGGATGATACATTCGTGTTTTATGATGACCAAAGGCTTGAAAATACGATGAAATGGCTTGCAGAGCATAAAAAACAGGTGTTGATTTTCACCTGTCAGAAAAGAGAACAACAAATATTAGAAAAGTTAGGAATAGGAGAGAAAAATTATGTCAATGAAAATTAACCATCAATTATGCAGCCCGGAAACACTGAAAAAAGAGTACCCAATGGCGGACTCACTGAAAGCATTAAAAGAAAAAAGGGATGAGGAGATCAAAGCGATTTTTGCAGGAGAATCTGATAAATTCATCGTATTGATCGGTCCTTGTTCGGCGGACAATGAAGATGCAGTGTGTGAGTATGTAGGTCGCCTTGCGAGAGTGAATGAGCAGGTGAAAGATAAATTGATGATCATTCCGCGTGTTTACACAAACAAACCGCGTACAACAGGGGAGGGGTATAAAGGAATGCTCCATCAGCCGATCCCGGATGAAGCGCCGGATCTTTATGGAGGGATCATCGCAATCCGCAAGATGCATCTCCGTGTTATTCAGGACTATGGTTTTACATGTGCCGATGAGATGCTCTATCCGGAAAACAGAAGCTACCTGGACGATATTCTCTCTTATGAAGCAATTGGCGCCCGCTCCGTGGAAGACCAGCAGCACAGACTGACAGCGAGTGGAATGGATATTCCGGTCGGTATGAAAAACCCGACGAGCGGTGACTTTACGGTGATGCTGAACTCGATTGTGGCAGCACAGGCAGGGCACAATTTCATTTACAGAGGATATGTTGTGACAACAGACGGAAATCCATATGCACATGCGATCCTGCGCGGCGGTGTGGACAAGTACGGAACATGCATTCCGAACTATCACTATGAAGACTTGATTCGACTTCTCGAGATGTATGAGAAGTGGGATTTGAAAAATCCGGCGGCCATCGTGGACGCAAATCACTCAAACTCCAACAAAAAATATAAAGAACAGCTGCGTATTGTCAGCGAAGTACTTCACAGCAGAAATTATAATACAGACATCAAGAATCTTGTCAAAGGTGTGATGGTAGAAAGTTATCTTCTGGAAGGAAATCAGAAAATTGATGAGCAGAGGATTTTTGGAAAATCTATTACGGATCCGTGTATTGGTTGGGAAGATACAGAGAGATTACTGTATAAGATTGCAGAAATGTGCTAGAATGGATTAAGGTAGCCTATAAGCAACTTCTGCTAGAGCGGATAGAATTTGTAGCAGAGCGAGCCCAGACAGCGCATCTTAATCTAAAAAATCACTGGATTAGGAAGATACCTGAACACTATTTTATTCCACTGGTGCAAGGAGACGGTGATTATTATGGTGAAATTGAAATGAGCAATGAAATAAGTGCAGTTTTGTTATCAGATAGAGTTGCTCCGTTTTGGAATCCCTGTTTTGAGGAAGTAGGAGAACACCAATTATGGGGACTTTATATTGAAAAAAGATATGCTGATATTTTAGACATATCGTCACTGGAGAATATGCGTTACCGCCCCTCGCAAATTTGTCTTTGCAGCATTGTAGATCTGGGAGCTGTTGGTCGATTTGATAGTGATTATTCTCAGAAAGCCTTACAATACATGAAAGAAATCGGCTACGAACAAAGCAGCACGATTGAAGCGTTGCTGCTTGGACGTGGAGTTGAGGGAGAGAAAGATATTCGAATGATGGAATTGCATATTCCTGTGAGAGAGAAAACATTGTAATGGTTTCAGGCTTTATTTGACATGATTTTTTTAGAAAAGTAAAAGTCGATCATTAAAATAAAAAAAATTGTAAAAACAGCCCAATTTCTGTAATGTAATCGGGTTGTTTTTTTGTTTGTTATCTGTGTTGACTTTCAAATTATTACAGGGCATATACTCAGGGAGAAGAGAATTTTGAGACTAAATGGAGAATGAAAAGAATTGGAGGTAAAGCACATGCTTAACACACTATTTTCTACTATGAAAATTGGAAACTGTACCATTCCGAACCGTTTGGTGGTGCCGGCGATGGTAACAAATTTCTGTACTGAGGATGGGATGGTGACGGACCGTTTTATCAAGTATATTGAAGAGAAGGCTAAAGGAGGTTGGGGGCTGATTATTACAGAAGATTATGCAATCAACGAACATGGCAAGGGATATCGTTTTATTCCGGGGTTATTTAATGACGCCTGATAGGATATCTTAAGGATGCTAATGTAAAAATACAGACGAAAGCAAAAGTAGAGAGTATTGACGAGGAAGGCGTAACCTATACGGATGCAAATGGAAATAAAATATCGGTTCCGGAAGTTACTGTTGTATCTGCATTTGGTTATCGGTCTTATAATCCTCTGGAAGATGCGGCAAAGAAAATTTGTGATAATGTTCAGGTTATCAGCGGAGCTGCAAAGGTTGGCAATGCACTTGTTGCTATTGCGGAAGGCTATACAGCTGCACTGAATTTGTAGAGAAAATCTTGTTGAAAAAGTCAACAGAGGATTTGAATTTTCAGGATAAATTTTATTACTGAGAGTAAGAAAACATGGTATTGCTGAGGAAGATGAAAAGTAAAATCAGTAATTTGCCCAACAAAATGCTGTATAGACTGTGCTAATAGCAACTACGATGTGGAGAGAGATGTGTGATGGAAGGGGGGGGACTTCGTGTATGAGACAAAAGAAAAATAATATTTTGATTGTTTTGTTGTGCGGGTTCATAGTCTTGATAATTGTTTGGTGGAATAAGCAGATGAACCGCTATGAAAGACCAAAGGGTTTGACTTCATATGAAACGGTAGAACAATTTATCAAGGCAATGAATGCAGGAAATGATATAAATGGATTTTTAGAACAAGAAGTAAATGATAAGGGAAGTAGTGATGTTCAATTTGTTGACGTTACGATTGAACGTGTAAAAGAAGATGATGAAATGGCGGAATATCATGTGGTTATGACAGAAGTGCATAAAAAAACACATCAAGAAACATTAACGGATTGGAGAGTTATCTTGAAAAAAGATTTATTAAGCGGAGAGTGGATGATAACGAGTTATGGTGAAGGATAGGTGATACCGCTTCCGAGAGAATGGATGTAAAATTTAGGATTTTACTTATTGTGCTGATATTGGTGGAGCTGGGGCTTTCTATTATGAGAGTATGATTTTTGAAAAACACAAGAGGGTGTCGCGGACACCCTCTCAATATATCCTATTCTATTAGATCTTTTCGCCATTGCGGTATTTTTTCACTACATTCTGAATTCTTTCGTTCGGACTTAAGATACTGCTGATGGAACCGTCGTGGTTCAATGTATCGATAATCAGTGCGATGTATTTGCTCAAATCGCAGTTGATGTAGTAAGGTTTGCTCAATAATTCCGGTGTCTGATAAATCAAGTTTGTTGTCAGAATACCGTGGATAATACCCTGTTCATATGCTTCATCGAATTTCTTCATACCGTTTGTGAACAGACCAAATGTAGCTGCTGCAAAGATTCGGTTCGCTTTTCTTGCTTTCAACTGTTTTGCAACATCAAGAATACTATCTCCGGAAGAAATCATATCGTCGATGATGATCACATCTTTTCCTTCCACAGAAGAACCTAAAAATTCGTGAGCGACAATTGGGTTGCGTCCATCTACAATTCTTGTGTAATCGCGGCGTTTGTAGAACATACCCATATCAAGTCCAAGCACGTTGGCAAGATAGATAGCACGTCCTGTAGCACCTTCATCCGGGCTGATTGCCATCATGTGTTCGCTGTCAATTTTTAAATCAGGAACATTCTGAAGAAGCCCTTTAATAAATTGGTATGTCGGGCGAACTGTCTCGAATCCGCTGAGTGGAATCGCATTCTGCACACGTGGGTCGTGAGCATCAAAAGTGATGATGTTGTCAACGCCCATACGAACTAACTCCTGAAGTGCAAGCGCACAGTCAAGAGATTCTCTCGAGCTTCTTTTGTGCTGTCTGCTCTCGTAAAGGAAAGGCATAATTACGTTAATTCTACGAGCTTTTCCACCGATAGCAGCGATGACTCTTTTTAGATTCTGGAAATGGTCATCTGGTGACATGTGGTTTGTGTGTCCCGACAATGAGTATGTTAAACTATAGTTACATACATCTACCATCAAGTAAATATCTTTTCCTCTTACCGATTCATTGATAATACCTTTTGCTTCTCCGGAACCAAAACGAGGAACCTTAGCATCGATGATGTAAGTCTCTTTTTGGTAATCGTGGAAAACGACATCATCTTTTGTTTTGGCAACAGCCTCTTTTCTCCATTTTACAAGATAATCGTTTACTTTGCCTCCCAATTCCTGACAACCGTCAATTGGAATCATACCGAGTGATCCTACTGGTATATTTTCTAAAGTGCGTTCTGTGCGGTGTAACATTAATTTGCCTCCCTGTTCATTAGTTTCTTTTTGATGCGAATGTCATCGCCGGTTAATTTTAACATGGTGTAATTACTGGTAATTCGGGAAAATGTTCTCTCTGAATAAATCTCTACAAGTGATTCCAAGGAAAGATTCGTAGAGATGATTGTTGATTTTCTGCGCAGCAATCGCTCGTTCAGACAGAGGAACAATTGTGAAACGGTAAACGCATTGGAAAGTTCCGTTCCCAAATCGTCAATAATTAACAGATCACAGTTGAAAATATGTTCATACATGATCTCAGCTGTGTTATCTTTTTCGAATTTACTCTTGGCAATGGTGTCAAAGAGCTCAAATGCAGTAAAGTAAATTACCGAATAAGCATGATCAATTAATTCTTTTGCGATACAGTTGGATAAAAAAGTTTTTCCGACGCCGGTATCACCATAAAGAAATAAATTGCGAAAATTGTCCGCGAATGTATCTGCAAATTCGCGGCAAGTAAGATAGGCATTCTTCATATTTGTGAGAGAAGAGCGCCCGGTTTTTGGGTCAATATGATTATCTGAGTAGTAAGAAAGAGAAAATGTATCAAAATTTTCTTTTTCCAAAATATGCTGTAAATTGGATTGTGTATAAAGCAGATCGATGACTGCTTTGTGGAAACAGTGACATTTTCGATTGCCGATGTATCCGGTATCTTTGCAGTCTTCGCATTCGTAGACCGGCTCCAAATAATCTGCCGGGAAACCGGCAGATAAAAGCAGCGTTTTTTTCTGCTCAGATAACTTCCGAATCTCTTCTTTTAAAGCGGGAAGTGCACTCTCATCTCCGTCTAGAAGCTTCCGCGCGTGATTCACACTTAAAAGAGAGATAGAATCGTTGATTTCTTTTAACTCCGGTAGTCGATTATACACTGTTTTATAGCGTTTGTCTAATACATTTCGATTATGCAGCTGTTTTTGCTCATAGGCACGAATAATGGTATCGTATTGAGAATTATTTAAAGCCACGATGAATCTCCTTTAATTATGGTGTGTTTAACAGTTGCTGTTCCAACGAGCTAATGTCGTAAGAACGTCCTTCAAAATTGTTAAAACGGTTCGGGGCAGGCGCGGCAGCTCTTGTTGCAGCGGCGCGTCGTTTCATCTCTTTTTCCTGCTGATAGACAAGATCGATCTTGGTGATATCAGATAAATGATGTACCCCTTTTGCAATCCAGTTCTTTAAAATGGAGTCGGTATATTTGAAATCAGGCTGATGTGTGTTCGCAATCGTACGGTTACAAGCTTCTATAATAATATCTAAAGTGAGACCGTATTCTTCCGCCCATTTTTTTATGTAGCTTAATTCTACTGCAGCCGGACTTCTTCCTTTTATTCCGAATGCATTCAGAACGGCAAAACAATTCTTGTTGTAAGCAGCAGAACTTGCTTTTGCCTCTGTTACGCTTTTGATGTTCTCATCAGACCATGCAAGCGCGACAGACTCGATATAATGCATACTTTTGTGCCCGTTTTCCACACAATATTCAATCAGATACTCAATCAAATCTGTTGAAAAATGTAATGTATCAAAGAAATAGTTAATTTTCTGAATCTCCTTGCTGGACAATGGTTTGCCCATGTACTGCTCAGCGACAAAGTAAAGCTGTCTGAGCTGTTCCTGATTCTCATCAGCAACACTTCTGAGAGGTGGCTCTGCTTTTGGTGCGGCGACCGGCTTTGCTGTCTCCTCTTTTCTGATAGCTGGCGCAGCATCGGAAGGTCCAGAAGTCTTTCCGATAGCAAGTCCACAGATTGTTCCGGCATCATCGTAATCGATGACAAGAAGTCCCATCTTGGACCAGTAGTTAAATGCGCGGATAATGTCTTTTTCTGTGCATTCCAGACAGTCTGCAAGTTTTGAAATAGTCAGTGAGCTGTCCGGTGTATTCAGGTGGCGCAGTAAAAGCAGGTATACTTTTACATATTCGCCATTTGCCTTTGTCATATAATAATCTATAAAGTCGTTTTCCACAATTGTACTGTTACCTTGAAAACGATTTCGAAGTGTCAGTGTTCTCATTCCTCTTTCGCCGTATCCTTTCCGTTCTCTTCTCTTTCAGTAATGGCTATTATAGCACCATATAAGCATAGGAAAAAGCACTTTTCCGTGGATATCTCGGTTTTTTTGTGGATAAAAAAATTGTGGAAACTGTGGATAACTCTTATTTTAGAAGCGCTTCTCCAATGTTTACAACGTCTCCGGCACCCATAGTTATCAACAAATCACCGTGGATACATTTTTCAGAGACAAAATTTTCAATCTCTTCAAAGCTTGGAAAATAGTATGCGTCTGTGCCAAGTTCTTTGATTTTTTCAGTAAGTGCAGCGGAAGACATTCCTAAAGTGTCTGTCTCGCGGGCGGCATAGATGTCGGCTAGGACAACATGGTCGGCGAGAGAAAGTGCCTCTGCAAACTCGTCAAAAAATGCTTTTGTTCTTGTGTAAGTGTGCGGTTGGAAAATACACCAGATATCTTTATGAGGATAATTCTGTGCAGATGTTAGTGTCGCGCGGATCTCCGTTGGATGATGCGCATAATCATCGATGATCGTAACACCATCTCGCTCCCCTTTATATTGGAAACGGCGGTCCGTTCCGGTGAACGACAGAATTCCTTTTTTAATGATATCAAGTGGAATCTCAAGCTGCTCACAGACAGCAATGACGGCAAGTGCATTGGATACATTGTGGTTACCGGCAACGGCAAGTGTGATGCGATCCACATATTCACCATGTCTTAACAGATCAAAGGAAGCATTTCCAATCTCATCGAATCGAATTTCAGAAGCAGAATAGTCTGCCGGCTGTCTTTCAGAATATGTGATGATCTTGCAGTCTAGTCCGTCAGTGATTGAATTGATTCCCTCAATATTTTGGTTGATGACCAAAGCGCCATCTGCAGGGAGCAGCGCGGCAAATTGATGGAAGGAGTTGCGGATATCATCAATATCTTTGAAGAAATCCATATGGTCTTCTTCTACGTTCAGGATAATTCCAATCTTTGGAAAGAAATGCAAAAAGCTATTAGTGTATTCGCAGGCTTCTGTGACAAATACATCAGAGCTTCCCACACGGATATTGCCGCCGATTGCCTTTAAAATACCGCCGACAGAGATTGTCGGGTCTTTTTCACCTGCCAGCAATACGTGAGAGAGCATAGAGGTTGTCGTTGTCTTTCCGTGAGTACCGGAAACAGCAATCGGAGTCTTGTAATTGGTCATCAGCTGACCAAGCAACTCAGCACGTGATAACATTGGAAGATTTTGTCTTTTTGCCTCTGCAAATTCTTCATTATCCTCGTGAATTGCCGCTGTATAGACAACAACATCGATTCCATCTATGATGTTAGATGCTTTTTGCGGATAAAAAACAGAAGCACCCATAGAGGCTAAATGTTCTGTGAGCGCAGAAGCTTTCGAGTCAGAACCTGAAATTGTAAAATTTTCTTTTAGAAGAATCTCAGCAAGCCCGCTCATACTGATGCCTCCAATCCCGATAAAATGAACGTGAAGAGGCTTGTTAAAATTTATTTTATACATATATTACCATCCCATTCTTATGTTTTTGTCATATAATAAGTCTATCCTCTATATTATATACATATATGCCAAAAAAGCCAAGGTCTTTATTTTGTTGGTTTTAGATAAAAACATGTAAAAAGATGTTGTTTTTTTGTAAAATATGTTCACTATGTGAAAAAATTGTGTTATAATAAACACATTAATACTGAGAAGGGGTGATGACATGAAGAAAAAAGAAATGATAGCAATGTTATTAGCAGGAGGACAAGGCAGCAGACTCGGTGTCTTAACTGCGAAAGTTGCAAAGCCGGCAGTAGCATTTGGAGGAAAATACAGAATTATTGATTTTCCGCTTAGTAACTGCATCAATTCAGGAATTGATACGGTCGGGGTGTTGACACAATATCAGCCACTGCGCCTGAATGCACATATCGGAATTGGGATTCCGTGGGATTTGGATCGCAATATCGGAGGAGTAACGGTACTTCCGCCATACGAAAAGAGCGCAAACAGTGAGTGGTATACAGGAACTGCCAATGCGATTTATCAGAATCTGGAATATATGGAAAGTTACAATCCGGACTATGTGCTGATTTTATCCGGAGACCATATTTATAAGATGGATTATGAGGTTATGCTGGATTTTCACAAAGAGAACAATGCAGATGTTACTATTGCTGCGATGCCGGTTCCGATTGAAGAAGCGAGCAGATTTGGTATCGTAATTACGGACGATAACAACCAGGTTACAGAATTTGAGGAAAAACCGGCACATCCAAGAAGCAATCTTGCGTCTATGGGGATTTATATTTTCAGCTGGCCGGTGCTAAAAGAAGCGTTGCTAAAAAAGAAGGACGAGCCTGGCTGTGACTTTGGAAAACACGTGATTCCATATTGTCATGAAAATGGACAACGACTCTTTGCATATGAATACAACGGATATTGGAAAGATGTTGGAACACTGGGGTCTTATTGGGAGGCCAATATGGAATTGATTGACATTATTCCTGATTTTAATTTGTATGAAGAATTTTGGAAGATTTACACGAATACAGGAAGTATTCCTCCGCAGTACATATCAGAGAATTCTGTGATTGACAAGAGTATCATTTGTAACGGTGCGGAGATTTATGGAGAGGTTCATAATTCTGTCATCGGCTCCAATGTGGTGATTGGACAAGGTGCGGTTGTCCGAGATTCCATTATTATGCAAGATGTAGTCATCGGAGAGAACTGCGTGATTGATAAGTCGATCATTGCAGAACACGTGAATGTTGGAGATAATGTCACTTTGGGCATCGGAAGTGATATTCCGAATAAATTAAAACCAAATATTTATTCGTTTGGTCTTGTTACAATTGGGGAAAATTCAGTGATCCCTGCAAATGTGCAGATAGGAAAGAATACTGCAATCAGCGGCGTGACAGCAAAAGAAGATTATGTCGATGGAGTACTTGAAAGTGGAGAAACGTTGATAAAGGTAGGTGAACAGGCATGAGAGCAGTGGGGATTATTTTAGCAGGCGGTAACAGCAATAAGATGCGTGAATTGACGAAAAAACGTGCGGCGGCAGCCATGCCGGTGGCGGGAAGTTACAGAGCGATTGATTTTGTACTCAGTAATATGTCGAACTCGCATATTCAGAAAGTAGCGGTGTTGACACAGTACAATGCAAGATCTTTGAATGAACACCTGAATTCTTCAAAATGGTGGGATTTCGGGAGAAAGCAGGGTGGATTGTATGTATTTCCGCCTACGATTACAGCGGATAATGGCAATTGGTACAGAGGAACCGCAGATGCAATTTATCAAAATCTTGATTTCTTGAAAAAATGCCATGAACCATATGTGATCATCACCTCCGGTGATGCGATCTATAAGATGGATTATAATAAGGTGTTAGAATATCATATTGCCAAGAAGGCGGATATTACAGTGGTTTGCAAAGATCTGAATGATGGCGAGGATGCGAGAAGGTTTGGAACTTTGAAGCTGAATGAGAATATGCGCGTGGAAGAGTTTGAAGAGAAACCGATGATGGCAAAGTCAAGAACTGTCTCAACCGGTATTTATATCATCCGGAGACGCCAGCTGATTGATCTGATCGAACAGTGTGCGGAAGACGACAGATATGATTTTGTATCGGATATTTTGATCCGTTATAAGAATTTAAAGAAAATTTATGCATATAAGATTAAAGACTATTGGAGTAATATCTCCACGGTTGATGCATATTATCAGACGAATATGGACTTTTTGAAAGCAGATGTAAGAAAACATTTCTTCAAAACATATCCGGCGATTTATTCAAAAGTTGGTGATTTGCCTCCGGCAAAATACAATCCGGGTGCAGTTGTAAAGAACAGTTTGGTTGCCAGCGGAAGTATAATCAATGGAACAGTGGAAAATTCAGTTCTGTTTAAGAAAGTATATGTGGGTAATA
>ERZ791737.1438-NODE-1438-length-11299-cov-15.063767_pt1 | contig 11299 bp, 9 predicted proteins | sample MGYA00510042_ERZ791737 | MGnify/ENA primary metagenome ERZ791737 (study PRJEB30046, sample SAMN00791965) | human gut metagenome | study: EMG produced TPA metagenomics assembly of the A metagenome-wide association study of gut microbiota in type 2... | reverse complement strand
AAATAAAAATTTTTTAAAGGAGGATTTCACAATGAAATCTAAACAAATTATTATTGTGCTCTTATCGTTTATTATCCTGTTTTCGATAAGTTGCAAAAATAACGACAAAACGGGAAGTGGAGACGATTATTCCGTTCCAACGGCTACGGGCGACCCAGCGACAGATTTAACGGATGGCAACTACACGGGAACTCTTAAACGCACAGCGCAAGTGGGAAGCCCAACAGAAGACCAACCGACTCTTGACGGTTTTTACTTGAATATAACTGGTAATAAGGCGGAAAGCGGACAATTAGGAGCGTTAGTAAATGCGCAAATATTAAAATCTGGTTCGGAATATTCAGCTTATGGTGAAAGCAATGAGGAAGGATTAATTACCAAAGAGTATATCAAATTTACCGTTTCTGGTAACGATATAACGATTACTTATATAGCAGCCGCTTCAGCCAATGGTCAAAATTACAAACTTACCTATGAAGGAACTTTGACTAAATCGGCAAGTTAATTTAATAATTTTTAAGGAGAAAATAAAATGACGAATTTAATTAAAACAATATTATTAATTTTATCAATTACTTTAGGTATGGCTTTTATTTCTTGCCAAAATAACGATAAGACTGGCAATGATGGTTCTTTTAAGAATTCAGATTTGGCTGGCACTTGGACAAGCGGAGGAAACAGTTTCACAATCGATAGCTCTGGTAAAGTTAATTTTACATATCAAGGCTATACTTATAATGAAAATATTTTATCTATGGATATGGAAGGTTATGATGTTTGGACGAGTTCGTATAATAGCACATATAACGCTAATACCAATCCTACAGAAAATAGCGAAAGAAAAAAAGCGAATTTTCATTTCAGCAGTTCTTCAAGCTGCGATGTTACTATTGAGGAACAAAAATATTCTGGCACATATCCAAATGGAGAATGGCAAACTCAAAAGACTATCCCTGTAGGAAATTTTACAAAATAAAGTTATATAAAGTAAAATTGATAAGACAAAAGGCATCGTATTTAATGCGGTGTCTTTTTTATTATTTCTACTCTTTAATTTTTTTTAAACATTGAAACAATATAAAATATAAATGAAAATATTTTATAAAATTTTATATATTCACTTTATAAAAGTCTTAAACTCTTCAATAAAAGTAGAATCCTGATTATCTTTCACGGTTATCTTTGCCATATAAACTCCAGCGGGCAAATATTTTCCGTTTTTATCTAATCCAGCCCATTGGCAAGTCGCTATTCTTTTATCAGTATTAATCGTTAAATCTTTACTATCGAGCAAATCTCCCGAAGTGGAATAAATTTCTAATTTTGCACTTATTATCTTTCCGCTTTTTATAGAAACTTTATAAGTCGTGCTTGTTTCTTTTGAATTAAAAGGATTAGGATAATTATAAAAATCTTCTATTCCAGAATTTGGACTTAAAGAACAAGAGTCTATATAAACAATAAAGAAAGCTAAAAAGAAAAATATAACATAATTCTTTTTAGCCATTCTTACAAAATTATTTTTTTTATTCATTGTAATTATTAAATAAAAATTAATCTGTAGTAAATAATATTCTTCCACAATGGAAACACATTATTATTTGATTTTGTCTTCTAACTTCATTAACCGTCATTTTAGGTATGGCGACATTGCAGGCGCTACATTTATAATTGTCTATTTTTGCCAAAGCCTCGCCCTTGCCTTCTTTAATTCTTTTATAATTTTCCAAAACGGCTACATCTATTTTGCTTAAAATAGTGTCTTTATATTTTTTATACTCTTCCAAAACCAAATCCGATTTTTGTTGTGCATGAGTAGAACTGTAAAGCTCGTAGGCTTTAATTTGTATATCCGCTCTTTCCAATTCTATTAAGAATTTAATTTGTTTTTCCGCTTCAAATTTTTCGTCTAATTTTTTGAAAGCTTCCAAAACGCTTTGAAGTTCTTCAAAACTTTTTGTTTCCATAACTTTATCAAGTATTTCTTTTTGATTTACCAAGAAAAATATTTGAGATAGATTCAAAAGATAATCTTGAGGATTTTCAAGGTCAGAAAGTATAGCGAACACTAATTTTACGGGCGTTTTTTCGTCAGAATCCGAATCGTAATTAATCTCTTCTTTAAGAAAACCTACAAATATATCGGTTTTCCCGTATCCTTGAATTCTTCCATGCGGAACGGCGACTCCGTTTCCAATATTTGTCGTGTATTCGGTTTCTCTCTTTTTTAAAGCGTCAAAAATTGCATCCGCCGATGGAGTTGAAACCGCCGCTATTTTTTCGCTTAAAGTTTTAAATAGCGAATCTTTGTCTTTTGATTCCAAATCTTCAAATACATGTTCTTTTATTATTTTGTCAATTATTTTGAGCATATAATCTCCTATTTAAGTATTTAATTATTATATTATACAATACAAAAAATATCAAATTTTTTATATCGAATTTCAAATCTAAACTCAAGCCGAAGCCTCCAATAAAGCTTTTCTCTCTTCTATAACTTTATCAGCTAAAGGTCCCGTTAACTCTTGATAATGCGAATGTTCCATTTCAAAAGTTCCTCTTCCCGAAGTTGACGCTTTCATTTCTATAGAATAAGTAAGCATTTCCGATAAAGGCACTTCCGCCTTAATCATCTGCACGGTATTAGAAGCCGCCTCCATTCCAAGTATTTTCCCCCTTTTTCCCGTAAGTTCATTCATTATAGAACCCGTAAACTCTTCGGGAACATATACAATAACTTTCATAATTGGCTCTAATAAAACGGGGGAAGCGTTTTTAAATGCCTCTTTTGCCGCCATAGAACCCGCTATTCTAAACGATAATTCATTAGAATCGACATCATGATATTTTCCGTCATAAACTCTAACTTTAATATCAACCATAGGATATTTTCCCAAAGGTCCCTGTTGCAAAGCGTCTTGAATTCCCTTTTCAACTCCAGGAATATATTGTTTTGGTATCGCGCCTCCAAATATATCGTTTACAAATTCGTATCCGCCATCTCTTGGCAAAGGTTCAACTTCTAAATGCACTTCGCCAAATTGTCCGCTTCCGCCCGATTGTTTTTTATGTCTATATTGAGCCTGCGCTTTCTTTCTTATAGTTTCTCTATATGCAACTCTTGGAACGCTCTGTTCGATTTCCGCTTTAGTTAAGGCAATTACTCTCTCTAACGCCAATTTAACTTGCAAATCTCCCATAGCCTTTATTATAGTTTCTTTAGTTTCGCTGTCAGATTCTACATTAAAAGTTAAATCTTCTTGCGATATAGTATCCAATACTTCCCGAGCTTTAACATCGTTTTTCAATATCTTTATAGCTGTAAAAAATATCGGTTGAGGAATTTTTAAATTTTCAAATTGGAATGGAGAATTCGGAGAGCTTATAGTATCCGCCGTTTTGCAGTCTGATAATTTCGCCAAAACGCCAATATCTCCCGCCGTTATTTCGTCCGTTTCGATTTGTTTTTTTCCTCTTGCCATATATATATGAGCGACTTTTTCTCTTTTTCCTGTCCTTGAATTATAAATTTCATCGCCGCTTTTTAAACTGCCCGAACGAACTTTAAAAAATGAAATTCTTCCCGCATATTGGTCGATAGTCGTTCTAAATACAAACGCCGCAAAAGGGTCGTTTCCTAATATTGTTCTTTCCGCTTCTTCGTTAGTTATAGGATTTTTTCCTTTCGTTGAAGGAACATAAGAAGGCGAAGGCATATATCTTATTATCGTATCTAAAACCGCTCCCATTCCAATATCTTTTAATGAAGTGCCAAATAATATTGGAACGACTTTATATTGCAATATCGATTTTGTAAGCGCTTCTATATATTCTTCGTCAGAGAATTTATCTCCCGATAAAAATCTTTCGGTTAAAGTATCGTCAACTTCGCATACCAATTCTTTTAATTTATCTCTTGTCGCTCTGTATTCTTCGTAATATTCTTCGGGAATTTCTTTTTCTACAATATTTCCGTTATCGTCTCTGAAAAAAGCCTTATGATAAATAATATCTATTATGCCCTTAAAATCCTTTCCATTTCCCATAGGAATTTGAATTGGAACAACGGGAGGCTCTTTAAAATTATGCTCAATTTTTTCAAGCAACTGTTTATGATTAATCATATCCTTATCGATTTTATTGATAAAAATAATTCTAGGTCTTTTAAAATTATTTGCCATCTGCCAATGCTTTTCCGTTTCTATTTGAATTCCAAATTCCGCGTCAATAACGACAATGCAAGATTCTGCGACTCTCAAAGCGGGATTTATCTCTCCGCTAAAATCTCCCGAACCTGGAATATCAAGCAAATTAATTTTATGCTCTTTCCATTCTATAAAGCTTAAAGAAGTGCGAATAGACATATTATGCTTTATCTCTTCGTCCGTATAATCGCTTACGGTTGTTCCTCTTGCAACTTCGCCTTTTTTATCTATGCATTTCGCTCTGAAAAGCAAGGCTTCGTTTAGAGTAGTTTTGCCGCTTCCAACATGCCCTAAAATGGCAACATTGCGGATACTTTCGGGTTTATACACTTTTCCCATAGTCTCTCCTTTTAATACATAAGATTTGTTTAATATTAATGTTTTTACATTTTCTAAAGATGCTTAAAAGATAAGCGGTTTCATAGAAAGCTAAATTATGCATTATGCTTATAGTATAATCAAAAAAATTACAAAAATCAAATTTTTAATTAAATTAATTGCAGAATTTTATATAATTTTTATGTAAAATATATAAAATTATTAATAAAAAAGTAAAAATTAATAATATATCGCTAAAAAACCAAATATTTTTTATTTTATAGGCTCTTAAATTAAAAATTATTTTAACAAATGCATTAATAAAGATTTTGATAATTCTTCATTTGAGCCTGTTAAATATTTTACTATTTCTAAAGCAAAAATAATGCTTGTTGCGGGACCTTTCGAGGTTATAACATTTTTATCTACTACCGCTAAATCTTTATCTTGATATTCTCCCATATTAATTGACTTTTCGCAACTTGGATAACATGTATATTTTCCGTTTAGAACTTTAGCCTCTCCCAAAACTATTGGCGAAGCGCATACGGCTGAAACGAGTTTTTTATCATTATACATTTTTTTAATTTTTTCTATAATTCTTTTATCGTTTTTCAAATTATTCATGCCACCCATACCTCCTGCAAGAGATATTGCGTCAAAATCTTCATTAATAACTTTATCTAAAATTGTATCGGCTTTAACTGTTATATTATGTCCGCCTTTTACCTCCAAATTATCGGTTAAGGACGCGGTTATAACTTCTAAATTTGCTCTTCTCAATATATCTATTATCGTTATTGCTTCAATTTCTTCAAAACCTTCGGCTAAAGGAATAAGAATTCTTTTTGACATATAAACCTCCAAAATATTTTTTTAATATTATATTACTTATTGATAAAAATTAAAATATAAAATATTATTATTCTTATGCGGGTTTTTATATGAATATTGACAACTTTTTTTTAAAATTTTATTCTAAATTAGAAAAAGACGCCGTTTTGGTAGGTTTAGATTTTAATCTTAATAATGAAAATAATAATAAATTTTATTCTATTGATAACGATTACAGAATTATAAAAAACGATATAGAAAATTCTTTATCGGGATATTCTATATTAAAAAAAATTGCTTATAAAAATAATAATAAAATAAATATTGACGAAGAGATTATTAATAAAGCTTTTGAAAAAAAATTATTATTCGGAATTCCTTTATATATTCCAAATAAAAATAAAAAAATTAATAAGGCTTTATTTTTAGACAGAGACGGAATATTAATGGAAGACTTGGGATATGTCGGAAGCGCTGATAGAGTTAAAATAAAAAAAGAATTTATAGAAATTGTAAAATATGCAAAAGAAAAAGGATTTATAACTATAGTCGCCACAAATCAAGCTGGCGTTTCTTACGGTTATTACAGCGAAGAGGATGTTAAAAAAGTTCATAAATATATTTACGAAGAATATAAAAAATGCGGAGCTTTAATAGACGATTTTTATTATTGCCCTTATCATATAAAAAGCGAAAATAAAAAATATAATATAATTTCAATGATGCGAAAACCCGAATCGGGAATGCATTTGCTTGCCTCAAAAAAATATAATATTGATTTAAGCGCGTCTTTTATGATAGGCGACAGAGATACGGATATTATAAAAATTCCTTATTTGAAAACTCTTCTTATTGAAACTTCCGCTTATAAAATAATTAACAGAGAAAATATTGTCGATACAAAAGATATATATTATTATTTACAAAATGGAGATATTAATTATGACTGAAATATATAAAAATTTATTTGTCGGAAACGATAACGATTGCAGAAAATTTGAAGGCGCTATAGTTCATGCATGCCAAAGTTGTTTTGTTCGTGGCGTTTGTGGAAATGTTAGAGATAAAGTAGTTTTTGAAAATATTGACGATTTATATTTGAATTTGCTTGATATATCCGCTCTTTCCTACGATTACGCTTATCCAATAATAAAAAAATCAATAGAGTTTATAGACAGAAAAATCAAAGAGAAAAAAGTATTAATTCATTGCAATTTTGGAGCGTCTCGCTCTCCTTCTATAGCTTTGATTTATATGGCAAATAAAGGTTATATTGATAATTCTTCCGTGAAAAATGCTGTAAGCGATTTTAAAAATATTTATAATAATTATTATCCAGGATTTGGAATGTATAAATATTTTGAAAGATATTGGGATGATATAATAAAATTTTAGAAAATATTATTTATTTCAAAATTATAAACATATTCAAAAACAAATTATTATCTAGGCATAGAAGCCAAATATTGCATTATCTGAACTCTTCTACTTTCAACATCTTGATAAAGATTCGCTATAAGCTGATTTGTCGAAGTCAAAGGCGACATTCTACTTTTAAAGTCGTTGTAAATATTTAAAGCTTCTGTAACTTTATTCTGTTCAATATACATATGCCCGATTGCATATAAAGCGAAAGCTCCATCTTGAGTAAGCTCATTCGTATATTTTGAATATATATCCGTAGCCTGATTATACATTTTTTGATTAAGATAAATATTTGCCAAATCAAATTCTAAAGAAGATTTATCCTCTTTTTTCAAATTAGGAATTTTTAAAGTTTCGTTTAATATATTTACCGAAGAGTCGATATCTCCCGTATTGGCGTATAATATCGCTAAATCTTTATTAACCGAAAATATTTGCTCCGTGTTTTTTGCTCTATTTTTTGCCTCTTTCTTTGCCCATAAAGTTTCTTCTATATCTTGTCTATTTTGATAAACATAATTTGCATAAGCGCTATAACTTTCAAAACTATTTTCTATAGCAGCCTGCTCTTTCATAGCGTCAACCTGACTTTTCGGAGTTCTTATTTGCGATTCTATTCTTTGAATAAATTGTTTTATTTGCTGATATGTTTGATTTTTATCTCTTGCCGCATTACCAATATCTCTTCCTCTGTGAAAAGTTTTTTCCGCTCTTTCCAAAACTTCTTTAGCTTTATTTAAATATTCCGCTTCTTTTTCGTAAGGCGTTTCTTTTGAGCGAGCCAAATATTCGTATGATGCCGCCAAATTAAAATAAGCGGGATAAATAAGTTTTTCAAGTCTTATAAGTTCTTCATACATAACTACAGCGCGCTCATAATTTCCGTCAATAATCGCTTGATTTCCTACAGAAAAATAAACATTTGACATATCGAAACCTATTTTAAGCATTTTATCTTCTTCTTCTCTTTTCAATTTTTTAAGCTCTTCTATTTTTTCATTAGCTTCGTTCTTTGTTATTCCGTTTTTAGCGATATTGTCATCTCCCATATATTCTAAAAGTTTATTATAGGTTTTTATTTTTCTATTATACATATCTATTTTTGCAAGAGAGTAAGAACTTATAAATATTTCTCTAGTTAAAAAATCGTAATTGGAAATTTCTTCTTCCGTTCCTTGCATAATATAAGTATTCCAATAATCTTCTTCGGTTTTTAATTCGGGAAAAGGAAGCTCATACATTTTTATAAATTCTATCTCTTCGTTTCCGTTATATTTATCTTTTCTTTGAGTCGATATTAAACCTTCGTCAAGCAAAGCCTTAATATCTGCGGCGATTTTTGAATCCTCATAATCTCTTTTCAAATGCTCTTTCGCTATATTCTTATAATCGTTAATAGTCAAAGATTTAAAAAATTCTAATTCGTCAACTAAAGCGTATTTTATAGGCTGAACTTTAAACACGAGTCCATAAGCCTTAAAATAATAATCTCCGAGTCTATGAAGTCCTTCTCTTCGCCAAGCCATATAATAAGGGCGTCCAGATTCTATAAAATCTTTATCAACCGCATCGCTTATATCTCCAAGCCATCTTCCGTCCGTTTTCATTAGGTTTCCGTATATTCTTTCAAATACATTTCCTTTTTGGTCGTATATTTTTAAGTCGGGTCTTCTTCTTTCAACCATTGTATAATAAACGAGTCCGAATACTTGATTGTCTCCGCCTTCGGTAGCAAATATCGCGTTATCGGGAATTGAGTTCATCATATTATAAGAATAATCATGATTGCTAAAATCTTTTGAGTTATTATTTCTGCTTAAATTATTTATAAATATTGGAATTAATATAATTAAAATAATGGCTAAAGATATAATATGTCCAACTCTAAAAGAATTTATATTTTCTTCTTTTGAAGGTTTTTTAAATACATTTTTTATATTTCCGTTAAAATATTCTATATACCATTGAATGCCGAAACCGATTATAACCATCATATATAAAGTTGCGGGAAGAAAAAATACTTCAACGAAAGATAAAGTTCTAACGCTTGGAGGCGGATTCGTATAAGCCATAAGCGAAATTGAAAAACTTAAAAGTCCGAATACGGAAAATATTCCGATAAATTTATTTTTTTTGAATATTTGAAATAATCCTGGAATTAAAAATAAAAGTCCTAAACTTGTAAGTTGAGTTTTAAATATATTTATTAAAGCGCTTACCTGTTCGGGATGAAGTATAAAAATTGCGGCTATATCGTTTCCAGAAGTTCCATATTGTTTTCTATGAATCATACTAAATAAATAACTTAAATTTTCCCAGCCCGAAGGTTCGTTTAATTGTCCCCAATTTAAAGGAGGCAAAGCTCTCGCTCTTATCGGCATATAGGCGTAAATTATAACTCCAACAGCCAACATTAAAAGCATTTTATAATACTCTATAGATATTCCCGTTATAAAATCGTTATCTTTATTGAATTTATCTATTTTGCATAAGAAATATCTATATACCAAACACCAAATTAAAACTAAAAATAATGACCATAAAACCAAAAACATTCCTTTGTATAAAGTAGGATAAAAAGGCGCTTTTAAATTTTGTATCATATCGGGACGCAAATAAGAACCGTTTGCCAAAGCGGTAAATATATCGCTCATTATATTCATATCGCTAAACGGTTTAAATAAAATCGAAAATATAGAATCGTTTGAAGAGACTCCCGCTGGAAAATATAAATAAGCCTCGTAATTCATAATAAATCTATAATATCCAAAACCGCCTATAAAAAGCAAAAACAAAAATACGAATATTGAAATAAAAGAAGTTTCTATATGCTCGATATATCTGTCTTTATGAACTAAAAATAAAACTATTCCTATAAAAAGCAACGGAGCGAAAGCGAAAGGCAAAGTCACATGGTGATTTGCAAGAGCGACTCCGTATAAAAATCCAAATGCCATAAGATATTTTGAGCCATAATAAGCTATATTATCGTTTGCATGTTTCCAAACCGCTTCATACCAATAAACTAATATTAAAAGCATCGAAGCTATTTGCAATATATTCAAACTGTAAACTTCCGCCATAGTCGCCTGCGCCCACATATTGTCGGATATGGCGAATACAATTGAAGAGAGTAAAGCGGGAATTTGAATTACGGGCGAAAATCCTCTTTTGATTCTATTTTGTCCTAAAACTTTTGCCATTATCAAATAAAAAAATATTGTTGAAATTGCAGCGCAAGTTCCTGAAAATAAATTCGTTCTCCAAGCTACATTTCCAAACGGAATATAAGTAAATAATTTTGACATTAAAGTATAAAACGGATATCCAGGCGCATGTCCTACTCCTAAAAAATATGCCGCCGTTGTAAGCTCGCCATTATCTCCCGCGGAAAGCGAAGGCGTTAAAGTAAATAAATATAAGAAGAAAGCAAATAAAAACGAAATAGATGCAAATATAAAATCTATTTTTGAAAGCCTATAAGGTTTTATAGAATATTTTTTATAAATAGGCTCCGATTTTTCTTTATCCTCAAAAAATATTCTCTGAAAGAAATTTTTAACGGCGTTAGATTTTTTATCCTCTTCGGAATTTTTTTTATTATTTTTATTTTGCAAATTATCTATATATTCTTCTATAATCTCTTTATCTTTTTCTAATTTTTTTGAAAGTTCTTCAGCAGTTTTATTTTTATGATTAGCTTTAATATATTCTTTTTCCAAATGTGAAAGTTTAGCCATTATTATTTTCCTTATGATTTAAGTTTTATAGTTTATAAATAATAAAATTAAATATTAGAAAATAATTATATAATAAAATCGTTTAATATTCAATAATATAAAATGATATTTTTAATATTTTAGTAATAAATTATTTTTTAGTGGATGAATTTACATATATCGATATAGAATAAATAATTGAAGCGGATATTATAATGCATAAAGTTATCGCTCTATTAATATTAATTTCTTCTTTATATACGAATATTGCAAGCAAAGTCGCTATAAAAGGAACTAAAAAATGCAAAAATCCGAGCATAGAAATTTGAAGTCCTTTAGCGGCTTTTGCAAATAAATATAGAGGAATTCCAGTAGCAATGCCAGAAAACATTAAAGCTATCCATTTTGAAATCGGTTGAGGATTTTGCGGAAAATAAATTTTAGCGATTATTATCGAAGGAATTATTATTGCAAAAGTCTCTAAAAATAAACTCTCCCAAGCAGAATAAACCGTAAATTTTTTAAGTATTCCGTAAATCGAAAAAGTTAAAGCTATACAAAAAGCCATAATCGGAAATTTGCCTAATGTTATTGTCTGATAAATCATTCCTGTAAACATTAAAATTATAGCCAAATATTCCAAAGGTTTTTTCTTTTCTCTAAAAAATACTATTCCTATAAAAATACTTAATATCGGACATATATAATACGCAAGTCCAGCCTCCAAAACATTTCCAGAATTTACGGTATAAATATATAAAAACCAATTAATGCCAACAAGAATTCCCGCGATTATAG
>ERZ791737.1434-NODE-1434-length-11322-cov-3.283039_pt1 | contig 11322 bp, 8 predicted proteins | sample MGYA00510042_ERZ791737 | MGnify/ENA primary metagenome ERZ791737 (study PRJEB30046, sample SAMN00791965) | human gut metagenome | study: EMG produced TPA metagenomics assembly of the A metagenome-wide association study of gut microbiota in type 2... | reverse complement strand
GGGCGGCGACGATGCGGCCATCGACCTCTGCCAAGGCCTTGGCGTCGCCGTGGACCTCGACGATGCGGGGCGCGCGGATAAACGTCAGCGGCACCTCACCGTCGATGCCGCCTACCTGCCCCTTGGTGCGAAAGCTGCCGAGCTGTCTGCCGTAAGCATTGCGCTCAACGAGCACATCCATGGTTGCCAAGCGCGGCGTCCCCTTATCGTCGTGGGCGGCAAGATCGCGCGCCAACAGAATCAAGCCGGCGCAGGTGCCCAGGACGGGCATGCCCTCAACAATGCGGGTGCGAAGCTCATCGAGCATACCAAGCTCGGCAAGTAACTTGCCCTGAACGGTGGACTCGCCGCCGGGGAGGACCAGGCGGTCAAAGTTCTGCTGCAAATCGGCCGCCTGCCTCATCTCGATACAACGTGCGCCCAGCTCGGACAGTCTTGCCTCGTGCTCGGCAAAAGCGCCCTGGACCGCCAGCACGGCGACCGTTTGGTCTGCATAATCGCTCATGTGCGATCCTTTCTGCTGGACTAGCGCCCGCGCTCTTCCATGATAATCTCGATCTCGTCGGCGTTGATGCCCACCATAGCCTCGCCCAGGTCCTCCGAAAGCTCGGCGATGAGCTTGGCGTCGGTGAAGTTTGCCACGGCCTTGACGATGGCGGCGGCGCGCTTGGCGGGGTCGCCGCTCTTAAAGATGCCCGAGCCCACAAAGACGCCCTCGGCGCCCAGCTGCATCATCAGCGCGGCATCGGCGGGGGTCGCGACTCCGCCGGCGGCAAAGTTCACGACGGGAAGCTTGCCCGTAGCGTGGACTTCGCGCACCAGCTTGACCGGAACCTGCAGCTGCTTGGCCGCCTCAAAGAGCTCGTCGTCGCGCAGAGCCACAACGTCGCGGATCTGCTTTTGGATCTTGCGCATATGGCGCACAGCCTGGACGACGTCGCCCGTGCCCGGCTCGCCCTTGGTGCGAATCATCGTGGCGCCCTCGGCAACACGGCGCAGCGCCTCGCCCAGATCGCGGGCGCCGCAGACAAACGGCACGTCAAACTGGGTCTTGTCGATGTGATAGACATCGTCGGCAGGGGAGAGGACCTCGGACTCGTCGATGTAGTCGATTTCGATGGCCTGCAGGATCTGCGCCTCGACAATGTGGCCGATGCGGCACTTGGCCATAACGGGGATGGAGACAGCTTTTTGGATGCCCTTGATCATCTTGGGATCACTCATGCGCGAGACGCCGCCTGCGGCGCGGATGTCGGCCGGGATGCGCTCGAGCGCCATGACGGCGCAGGCGCCTGCCTCCTCGGCGATGCGTGCCTGCTCGGGCGTGGTGACGTCCATGATGACGCCGCCCTTGAGCATCTGCGCGAGCTCGCGATTGAGTTTGACGCGATCGGCCTTGCTGGTCTGTTCTGCCATGGTTGCTCCCTTGGTTGGCATGTACATTGCTTGACGGAACATCCTATCGGGGAGCTGGGTATGGCGAAATACTCAGTTTTCGAGATAATAACAAGGTCAGACTAATGCCAGATTGAATGATTCGATAAGGTCAGGTGATGCCCATGCTTGACTACAATTTGGAAAATCGCGGCGAAGCATCGCTCTATGAGTATGTTTACCAGCAAATTCGAGATGATATCGTTGCTGGACGCATTGCGGCGGGGGAGCATCTGCCGTCTAAGCGCGCCTTTGCCAGTCATCTGGGAATCAGTGTCATTACCATCGAGAACGCATATAGCCAGCTACTTGCCGAGGGCTATATTTGCTCAATGCCGCGTCGTGGCTACTACGCTTGCGAGCTTCCGGATGCACCGGTCTTGGCTTTGGCTGCGGAGGGCATCGACCGAGATGCCGTCTCTGTGGGCCCCAGTGCGCGTGATGTCAACGGACAGGTCGAGCGATTCGATGCGCTTTCTCCTTCCACTTTGGAGGCGGCGCGGCTTTGGCAAAGCGCACTGCGGGCGACGCTGGCATCCGAAGACGAACGCGAAATCTTTTCGACTGCGCCGGCACAGGGCACCGCTCGGCTACGACGCGCAATTGCTCACCATTTACGCGGGACAAGGGGCATGAATGTCGATCCCGACAACATTGTTATCGGTGCGGGCGCCCAGCTGCTCGATACCATGTTGGTTCAGCTGCTTGGAGCCGACAAGGTATATGCCGTTGAGAATCCGGGCTATTTGCGGCTGACGCGCATCTACCAGGCTATGGGTTGCGAAGTTCGACATATCCCGTTGGATGACGACGGCGTGGACCTGAGCGCTCTGCAGAAAACTGGGACCGATGTTCTTCACCTGATGCCGTCCCATCAGTATCCGACCGGCCTTGTGACGAGCGTTGCACGTCGCTATGCGCTGCTGAGCTGGGCCGCCGAGCGACCAGGTCGGTATCTCATCGAAGATGACTTTGATTGTGAGTTTCGCCTTGCCGGGAAGCCGATTCCCGCGCTCGCGTCGATCGATGCCGCCCAGTCGGTTATCTACACCAACACGTTTTCGAAGAGCCTTTCATCGGCGTTGCGTTTGGCGTACATGGTGTTGCCCGATGAGTTAATGGAGCGGTTTAGGCGCAACCTTGGTTTCTACGCCTCGTCGGTGAGCTCTGTTGACCAGGTCGCTTTGGCGCGTTTGCTGGAATCGGGTGATTACGAGCGACATGTGAACCGCGTGCGCGTTCGTGCTCGCGAGGCGCGTGATGGCCTGGCGGCGCTTGTACGGAAAACGTTTCCGGCAGGGGAAGTCTCGATCGAGTACGCGGACGCCGGCCTTTACTGCGTCGTGGCCGTGGAGCGTGACGCGGGCGGAAGCTCTTTTGCACGGGCCCTCACGCGCTCGAGCATCCCTTTTATCGATATCGGTGACTGTTTTTGGTGTGCCGATGGCGCATCTGTCCCTGAAAACTCAACTCAAATTCTTGTTCAGTATGACGATCTGAGTCCAAAAGTACTAACTACCTTGGAATTGCAACTAATGGGGGGCACTCTGCAACCTAAGTGAGTAGACTTTTAGCACTTTGGCGACCAGGCAGTTTTGTAACAAGCTATCTACCTGCGGTTTTGAAAAGCAGGATGACCGGCCTGCTCGGGATGTTCAAAAAAGTCTACTCACTTGCCGCGCACAGCTCCTGCATGAGAAAAAATGGGGTTTTCAACAGGACCCCGTCCAGTTCTTGGCAAGCTTTTGGTCAGTTGGGGAGGGCTGTTGAAAACTTGACAGTCCGTTCGACGCCATTTTTGGTGCGTTCGCGCCAATGCGTGACTGACTGGGTTGAAATTCGTGTTTTCCTGTGCCTATGAAGGATCTACTTTGTGACATATCAGCTTTTAGGTACTGGCGTTTGCCTCCTCAGGTCCGCGCTTTGTGTCCGCCGCTTCCACGACCGGAAGAAGACCGGCAGCGATATGATCTCGCCCGCAACCCGACGGCTGCGGTCGCGCTCGGTTTTCCGTTGTATACATTGGTTCGGTCGAGAAACAAACGGACTTGTCCTGCCAGCATTAGGCAGCGGCTGTTTCTTGGTGAGCTTCCCAGGGAATCCGTGCTGGAAACGGAGCATGGGGTTTTGATTACGTCTCCTCTACTGACGGCATTCATCATGTTGCGGCATCTGACGGATCTTCAGCTTCTTTTGGTATTGGCGGAGATGTGTGGCTTGTTTGCGGTGTGTGCCCTGCCGGCGGCACTTGAGGCGGAGCTTTCGCGTGCAATTGATTCGGGCGCGATTTCGACAACGTTCGGTTGGGTGCGCTGCCCGTCCGAGGACGGCACCGCCTCAAATTTATGGCGTCGAGACGCTTTGGTTTTGGGCGGAGACCTTGACCGTTTTTGTTCAGATGTTTGCGGGATGCGTTACGGCAATAGATTTATAGCGGTATCGCAACTCGTTCCATTGGGCGCCGCGTCGCCTTTTGAGGTCGAGGCGTATTTGCTACTTGCACTGCCGCGATCCCTGGGAGGCGAAGGTTTCTGCGGCATAGAGCTTAATGTTGAAGTGATGCTAAGCACAAGTGCTCGAGCGATTGTGGGAAAGTCCCGTGTGTATATCGACCTACTTCTTTCTTCGCCGGACGGCAGGCGACAGGTGGCCATTGAATGTCAGGGAAAGGCCTCGCACGGATGCGCAGGGGATGGCTTGCGTGACGCTGACCGCATGACGGCCCTTCAGGCCATGGGCTACGATGTACTTCTCCTGACACACAGACAGATATCCGATGAGGGTAGATTCCACGCGATCGTTAAGGCCGTATGCAGGATGCTCGATGCTGAATATCGTGATAAAAGCTCAGATGAGCAAAGGGCTGAGACATTACTCCGGTCTGAACTATTCGTTGACTGGACAAAATTGGGAGTAATTGACGGAAAGATGCCCGTTAGACACAAAACAGCTCGATCGTGGACGGCTGCGGTTCTAAGTGAGTAGGCTTTTGGCACTTTGGCGACCAGGCCGTTTTGAAACAAGTCATTTACCTGCGACTTTATAAAGCAATACGGATGGTCTGCTCGGCAAGTTTCGAAAAGTCTACTCACTTAGTTTTTGACGAGAAACCGATGCCGAAGATAGCTCTATTTCAGGGCGTTAACGAGTCCTCGAGACACAAAAAGGCCCGAACCAATACGGTCCGGGCCTTCTTCGAGCTAGAGGTTATGTCTCAGGCAGTTGGCTTAGCCAAAGTAGCGCTTGAGCAGGCCAGCGAAAGCCTTGCCGTGGCGAGCCTCGTCGCGAGCCATCTCGTGCACGGTGTCGTGGATGGCATCGAGGCCAGCGGCCTTGGCGCGCTTGGCAAGATCGGTCTTGCCGGCGGTGGCGCCGTTCTCGGCCTCAACGCGCATCTCGAGGTTCTTCTTGGTGGAATCGGTCACGACCTCGCCCAGGAGCTCGGCGAACTTGGCGGCATGCTCGGCCTCCTCGTGGGCAGCCTTCTCCCAGTACAGGCCGATCTCGGGATAACCCTCGCGATGAGCAACGCGAGCCATGGCCAGGTACATACCGACCTCGGAGCACTCGCCCTCAAAGTTGGCGCGCAGATCGGCAACGATGTCCTCGGAGACGCCCTCCATCTTGGCGACGCCCACGACGTGCTCGGCAGCCCACTCGAGCTGGCCCTCCTCCTGCTTCAGGAAGCGAGAGCCAGGAACGCCGCACTGGGGGCACTTGAAATCCTCGGGCAGCTGGTCGCCGTCGAACTCTTCCACATAACCGCAAACGGGGCAAACAAACTTCATGATTCGATCCTTTCGATCGATGGCGATGGTGCGCTCGTCCGGTCCCGTAAGGGCCCTCTCCGGACGTGCGTCTTGACGAGTTCTATTATCCATAAATGAGACCGAATGTGAAGCCTATTAGGAATGATTTTTAATAAAACAATTTAAGCATGTGTAGATGTTGATTGATTAACGATTGCTAGACCTCGTGCGACCTCCGATGAGTACAATCGGTCGAGCAAATGTTGACCAATCAACAAATGAAGGAGCTTCCTTTATGCATCTAGCCCGCCGCGCCTGGTGCCGAACGTATCAAACGGTTTTTCGCATCGCATTGCCGGTGCTGCCCTATACCGAGCCACGCATTTTAGAGCACGCTGAGGAAGTGCCCGCAGTGCTTCAAAAGCGTTCAATACACCATGTTCTTATCGTGACAGATCCCGGCATTGCCCGTCTGGGGCTCACGGCACCGCTCGAGACAGCGCTCGCGTCCAAGGGAATTAGCGCTGCGGTCTATGCCGAAACACGTGCGAACCCCACGGTCTCAAACGTGGAGGAAGCGGCATCTCTGTATCGAGAGAGCGCCTGCCAGGCCATTATCGGCTTTGGCGGCGGTTCGGCCATGGACTGCGCCAAGGGCGTGGGCGCGCGCATCGCGCAGCCAAAGAAGCCCATCAACAAGATGCGCGGCCTGTTGCGTATCCATCGTCGCCTGCCGCTGCTCATCGCCGTTCCCACCACGGCGGGCACGGGAAGCGAGGTCACGCTTGCAGCGGTAATTACCGACGACGAGACGCGCTACAAGTATCCCATTAACGACTTTGTGCTGATCCCGCGCTTTGCGGTGCACGACCCCGAGTTTACGCGCGGCCTGCCCGCCTCCATTACGGGGCAAACGGGCATGGACGCCCTGACGCATGCCGTCGAGGCCTTTATCGGGCGCAGCACCACGCCCTATACGCGCAAGATGGCGCGCCAGGCGGTGCAGCTCATCCACGACAATTTGCTCGAGGCCTATGAGTGCGGTGGCAACATGTGTGCGCGCCGCAATATGCTTTCGGCGGCGTATAAAGCGGGCGTTGCCTTTACGCGCTCTTATGTTGGATACGTCCATGCCATCGCGCACAGCCTGGGCGGGCGTTACGGGATTCCCCACGGCTTGGCCAACGCCATCATCCTGCCGCACATGCTTCGCGCCTATGGCGAAGCTGCTGCTCCCAAGCTCGCCGATCTCGCCCGCATGGCCGGCATTGCGCCGGCTAATGCGCTGGACAACGTGGCTGCTGAGGCCTTTATCGATTGGGTCGACCGCATGAACGCCGCCTTGGGCATACCCAAATATGTGACGGGCATTCGCCGCTCCGATATTCCACAAATGGCGGCCCATGCCGATGCCGAGGCCAATCCGCTATACCCCGTTCCGCTTCTAATGGACCGTTTGGAGCTCGAGCGTATGTACGAGGTCGTCGCGGGTGGTATGTTTGAGGGCGAGAATTAGGAGGGTCCATGAACACCGAGGAAATTGCGCGCATCGTCGGCGATCAGCGCGCCTACTTTAAGACACACGCCACGTTTGATGTCGATGCTCGACGTCGTGCGCTCGTGAGTTTACGCGATGCGGTGCGGGCCCACGAGGCCGATATTGCCCATGCGCTCAAGACCGATTTGGGAAAGTCGCATGACGAGGCGTATATGTGCGAGATCGGCACCTCGCTTTCCGAGATTCGTTATCAGATTGCGCATGTGGCTCGATGGAGTCGCTCGCGCCTGCGTCCGTGTGACCTCGCCAACGCCGTGAGTGTGTGCAAGACGCAGTCCGTGCCCTATGGCGTCACACTCATCATGGCTCCGTGGAACTACCCGTTTTTACTGACGCTCGAGCCACTCGCCGGCGCCCTTGCCGCGGGCAATACCGTGGTCATCAAGCCGAGCGCCTATGCTCCGGCATCGAGCGCGGTGCTCAAGCAAATCTGTGAAGAGGCATTTGATCCGCGCTTGGTGACGGTCGTCGAAGGCGGGCGTGCCGAAAACGAAGCGTTGCTCGATGAGTGCTGGGACAAGATCTTCTTTACCGGTAGCGTTCCGGTCGGCAAGCTCGTCATGGAGCGTGCAAGTAAAAACCTCACACCCGTGACGCTTGAGCTGGGCGGAAAGAGTCCCTGCATCGTGGATGCGACGGTTAACTTGAAGGTCGCGGCACGCCGTATCGCCTTTGGTAAATGGCTCAACGTGGGGCAGACCTGCGTGGCGCCCGACTACCTGCTGGTCGATGCGCGCGTGCACGACGAGCTGCTGGACCTCATCAAGGAGGAGGCCCGCCGCATGTTTGGCGAGCATCCGCTCGACAATGAGAATTACGGTCATATTGTCAACGCCAAGCATTTCGCGCGCGTACGCGGGCTGATCGACCCCGACAAGGTTGTGCTGGGAGGTACCGCGCGCGAGTCGTCGCTCAAGATTGAGCCGACGATTTTGGACGGCGTGGCGCCTGAGGACGCCGTAATGCAGGAGGAGATTTTCGGCCCCATCTTGCCGGTGCTGTCGTTTGAGAGCCTAGACGAGGCCGAGACGTTTATTACGGATCGTCCGACGCCGCTGGCCCTGTATATCTTTAGCCAAGACCGTGAGGTTCAGCAGCGCTTTGTGCGTTACGTGCCCTTTGGTGGTGGCTGTGTTAATGACACCATTATGCATTTGGCCACGAGCCATATGGGCTTTGGCGGCATGGGGGCGAGCGGTATGGGACAGTACCATGGACGCGAGAGCTTCGATACGTTTAGCCACAAGAAGAGCATCGTGAACAAGGCAACGTGGCTGGACGTGCCGTTCCGCTATGCCCCTTACGCAAGCTGGAAGCACAAGTTCGTGCGCATGTTTGTGCATTAGAATCAGATGACATAGGGATAAACAAAGTGGCCGCCCCCGCGTAAGCGAAGACGACCATTTCTCACGATGAAAACGTGTATCGGAGTTGGCAAGACCCGCTGCCACGGGTGCCATCCGTGTTCCTATCTTATCTGCAAGCGTTCCGTTGCGCAAGCGTTGCGGCAAACGATTGAAAGACGCAGACAGGATGAATTTGTGTCCGCACGGGCCCGTAGACTTCTCAACTACGTTGTGGATGCTCGCTAATCGGTAATGGAGGCGCACGTGTTTGATGACGATGACCTGTTCGATCTGACAGACGATCCGTTTGAGTGGGATATGCTACTCGATGACGATGAGTTGGAGCAGGACCGTAAGAAGCGGCAGGGCAAGAAGACGCGGGATGACGCTTCGAAAAAGCAGGACAAGCGTCGCCGAGGTCTGTTCGGCGGGCTCTTTGGGTGACTGTCTCATCGCCGCGTCTGTATACTAAACAGGTCTTATACGCGTTGCGAAATGAGGACAGAGACGATGATGTGGTTTACCGCCGACCTGCACCTGGGCGATACGAATATCTTGCACGACATGGATCGACCGTTTGATTCGGTCGAGGAGATGAACCGCAAGGTCATCGATGCCATCAATGAGTGCGTGGCTGTGGACGACCGCCTCTATATCTTGGGAGACTTTACCTATCGTTTGCCCCTGGCGGAGGCGGTGCGCCTGCGCGAGCGCATCGAATGTCAGAACGTAACGCTCATCCGCGGTAACCATGACGGCGACTGGGAAGATCCAGACGCGCCGCACATTTGGGATGAGGTGCGCGATTATCTGGAGGTCGCCCCCGGTTACGCGAAGGGCCATCGCCTGGTAATGAGCCATTACCCCATGCTCAGCTGGAACGGCAAGGCGCGTGGCGCCATCATGTTGCACGGGCATATCCACAGCAGGGGAGACCGCACCAACGCGCGCAACCGCGATCGCGAGCGCCCCATCTTTCGCTATGATGTCGGCCTCGATGCCAACGAGTACAAGCCCGTAAGCCGTGACCAAATCCTAGGCTTCTTTGGACTGTAGCTGTAAGTGCAGGTAGAATGAACGCGCCGCGCGGATGGTCTGTGCGGCGCGTTTCAGTAGGAGCGATGAATCCATGAGGGCTATCCAGCGCATTAACCATAACGCTGCCATCTGCGAAGACGGCGCGGGGCGTCAGCTTATCGCGCTGGGTCGTGGTATCGGCTTTGGCGATATGCCGCATGAGGTCGACATGGATGTCATCACGCGTACCTTTTACGGCATTGATTCAAAGTACCTGGCGTTTATTGATGAGGTCGACCCCGAGGTGCTGGAGTTTTCTGCTCAGCTGGCTGATATCGCAACCGGACAGCTTTCGTACGAATTGAGCCCTAACCTCCCCATTACACTGGCGGACCATATCCAGTTTGCCATTAAGCGCGCCCGCGAACACATGGTGGTGTCGTTGCCGCTCGAGCGCGATCTGGAGCAGCTGCATCCCATCGAATACCGCTTGGGCGAGCTGGCTGTTCGCGGCATCCAGAAAAGCTTCCGTGTGCGTATGCCCCGAAGCGAGGCCGCGGGCATTGCCATGTCGATTGTCAACGCATCGGTTAAGCCGAGCGAGCGGCGCGTGCTTGCCGAGCAGCACGAGGAGCGACTGCTCGATATGACGGTCGCGATTATTCAAGAAGAGTTGGGTGTGACGGTCGATCGCTCGTCGTTCGCCTTTGCCCGCTTTGCCACTCATGTGCGCTATCTGCTCGACCGCGTGGCAAAGAAAGAGCCGATCGATACCGAGAACTCCGGTCTTTACGACGTGCTCGTGGAGCAGTATCCGGCGGCATCGCGTTGCGCTCACCGTGTCGACGATCTGATTCAAGAGACCTTTGGCGAGCCATTGGCCCAAGAGGAGCTCGTCTATCTGATCATGCATGTGAATCGCGTGGCTTCTGTCCACTCGGATAAATAGGCTCTCTGGTATTTCCTTTCCGTCATGGCGACCGTTCGCGGGTCGTTTGCTACCGTTCGTCGGTAATCTGAGCCGCAACGAACGCATCTGCCGCATATACTCGCCGTGTGTTGGGTGTTACTCACGGCGCAGCTCCGAGAGGCACTACCGATTCTGCCGAGACCATAATTGGGTCTCTGTCGGTTGTGCGCGGGGCTTTTTTCATGTCGATCCACCCGGGAATCACATGCAAATCAATCTCTTGCCAACTGATATCGCGCGCTGCGCAGGCGCGAGCGGAATCGTGCGTCTTGGCGCCGTGAAGTCCCACGGCTTTTAGTTGGAAGAGAAGGGATTCGACATGGCTGTCGATAACAAGAAGATTGCCGAGGACGTGCTCGCTGCCGTCGGCGGCGCCTCCAATGTGACGAACGCGACGCACTGCATGACCCGCTTGCGTCTGAACCTCAAAGATCAGTCCATTCCCAATGATAATGAAGTTAAGAAGATCAAGGGTGTGCTGGGCGCACAGTGGTCTGGCGGCCAGTATCAGGTCATCATTGGCCAGAACGTGCCGAAGGTCTATGACGCCGCCATTGCGCTGGGCGTCAAGGGCGAAGGCTCCATTGACGAGAGCCTCGATGACGGCACCAAGGAGCCACTGACGGTCAAGACTGCGGGCAAGAAGGCCCTTAACTACCTGTCCAAGACAATGTGCATGACGATCCCCATTATCATGGGCGCCGCCATGTTCCGCACACTTGCCGTACTTTGCGGCGACGGCATGCTCGGTATCTGGTCTGCAGATTCTGACATCTACAACTTCTTCTACAACTGGATTTACAACGCCGGCTATTATTTCCTCCCTGTCTATCTGGGTTGGGCTGCCGCAAAGCAGCTCGGCTGCAGCCAGCCGCTCGGCATGATGCTCGGCGGCGTGCTCATTGCCCCCGAGTTCATGACGTTGGTCAACGCCGCTGCGGATTCTGGTGCTACGACCACGATGGTTTACGGCGTGCTCCCGGCTCAGCTGAACAACTATTCTGCGACCGTGCTCCCCATGCTGCTGTCTATGCCGGTGCTGATGGTCGTCGAGAAGTTCATGAAGAAGATCATCCCCGACATGCTCTCCACGGTGTTTGTGCCCGTGTGCACCATGGCTGTGATGACCCCCGTTTCCCTATGCGCCCTAGCTCCGATTGGTTCAATTCTGGGCGACCTGGTCGGCAACTTTATGTTCGGCCTCGGAAACGCTGGCGGCATCGTCACGATCCTCTCCCTCGTCGCCAT
>ERZ791737.1427-NODE-1427-length-11394-cov-14.174266_pt1 | contig 11394 bp, 5 predicted proteins | sample MGYA00510042_ERZ791737 | MGnify/ENA primary metagenome ERZ791737 (study PRJEB30046, sample SAMN00791965) | human gut metagenome | study: EMG produced TPA metagenomics assembly of the A metagenome-wide association study of gut microbiota in type 2... | reverse complement strand
ATTTTTTATAGCAAAAAATAACAAACGAAAACACAGGTTTTTACACGTGCCCCATAAAAACTCCGAAGTATATACAAATGGAATTGGTGATCCGCATTGGATTAAATAATCAATAGAGTATTAACAATATAAAGATATAAAACATGAGATATTTTCTATTCATATTATTGGTAGGATTGTTGAGCGCATGTAGTTCGGACGACGAATCTAATGCGGGTGCAACAGCTGCCAAACTGAAGTGTCGAAGAATGAGGTGAAGTTGAGTAACGTAGACGGTTCGTTTACAATCAACGTAACGGCTACCTCTACATGGACTGCCGAAGTGACCTCGACAGGCGACTGGTTGACTATATCAAAAAGCTCCGGAGAGGGGAATGGTGATCTCCGTTTGTTTTTTACCGAGAATACAGACGGTCCCAAGCGCACCGGAACAGTAAAAGTATCAATGTCGGGTGCAGGCTCGACATTGGAACAAGAGATTAGCGTAGAGCAACTGGGGGCCGATCCCGATATTTTGTTTGATTATTCATCAGACCCTTTGTCATTCCGGGGAGGTACATTCACCTGCAAAGTAGTGGCAAATGTGGAATGGGAACTGGAGATAGCAGCAGAGTACGACTGGATCAAGTTGAAGGAAGCAACTCCCAGAACCCGCAGTTTTGTGACGGATGAAGTAACATTTGCCGTAGATGCAAATGCAAACAAAACCAGAACAGCCGTCCTGATATTCAAATCCGTAGGAGACTATACATTGCAACGTGTCTTGAAAGTGACACAAGACGGTGTAAGCGGTGAGGTGACGATAGAACAGGATGAGTATATCATTCCTTATAAATGTCCTAAACTGGTTATCTCGGCTCCGCAAGGAGAAAACCCGGTAGATTACGATGCTGTAATATCCGAGAGTTGGATTACGCAGGATAAGAAAAACTCTACTGCCAATGAAGTCGTATTGAATATCGAAAATAATGAAACAGTCTTCCCACGTACAGCAACGGTAGAGATGTTGGATAAAGTAATTACCATCTTCCAATATGGTAAACCCGATACAAGCATCGGTGACGATCATTCTACTTCTATACTCGCTTTCCCGGGTGCCGAAGGTGGCGGCCGTTTTACTACCGGTGGTCGTGGCGGCGAAATCTATCGTGTGACCACGCTGGCAGATTATAACAAAAACGAAACCCCTATTGAGGGCAGTTTACGCTATGGAATTGAGAAATCCAATCAACCGCGTACCATCATTTTTGATGTATCCGGTATCATCGAACTGAAAAGAGGGCTGTATCTGAATGAATATCCTAATTTGAGTATCATTGGTCAGACCGCACCGGGCGACGGTATCACATTGAAGAATTACAACTTCACCTTTAACCTGTCGAAAGATCCGGCTATTGGTGCAGGTGGCAGTCTGAATGCTATTGTTCGTTTCTTGCGTTGCCGTCCGGGCGATCAGTTTGCCGATTATGGAGAAGATGCGATTGGCGGACGCTATTTCAAAGATGCCATTATCGACCATATTACAGCCGGATGGAGTGTGGATGAAACACTGACTTTCTATGGCGTACAGAACTTCACGGCACAATGGTGTATCGCTTCTGAAAGTATGAACCTGTCTAACCATGCCAAGGGTGCTCATGGTTATGGTGCTATGTTTAGTGGAGATAATGCTTCTTTCCATCACATACTGTTAGCACATCACGGTAGCCGCTGCCCGCGTATCTCCGATTTGTCTGCTCCCGGTACACAAGAATCTTATGACTTTACCGGATATTTCGATGTGAGGAATAATGTCTACTACAACTGGAGTGGAAGAGGACAAGGCAGTTACGGCGGAAAGTATGCTGCTTTCAACCTGACCAACTGCTATTATAAACCGGGGCCAGCTACCGGAACAAACAACCGTTCTTACCGTATCCTGTCAAGTGATCCTACTGCCAGAGCTTATATCAATGGCAATTATGTGTTAGGTAACACAGGTGTCACGGCTGATAACTGGACAGAGGGTGTTTGGGGACAATTCGACTCTTCACTGGGTACAGTTCCTGAAGCAGAAAAGCAAGCTATGAAGATGGCAGATTACCAACCTTTCAGCAAACTGACCAGTCACACAGCTGAACAAGCTTACGATAAAGTATTGGAATATGCCGGAGCTTCTTTGCGTAGAGATGTAATAGATCAGCGTATCGTTCGCGAAGTAAAGAATGGTACTTACACCTATATCGGTTCCAAACCCGAAGAAGACGGCAAAGCCAAGCAACCCGGTATCATTGATACAGTATCAGATACTGAAGGTTACATTAAGGTGAAGTCGTTGAATCCCTGGCCTGATACGGATGGTGATGGAATTCCTGATATTTGGGAGGAAGCTTACGGGTTGAATCCTAACGATCCGAGTGATGCACAAAAAATCAGTTCGTCGGTTGATCCTAACGGACGCTATCCGAACATCGAAGTTTATTTCCACAACCTGGTTCAGCACATTATCTATTATCAGAACCAAGGCGGAATAGTAATGGAAAAGAAATAAAGGTGTGGAGCAAATAAATCTATTTACAATAAAAGCATAGAATGATGAATAAAATAATCATAAGCATATTTATCCTGCTGTGGGTAGCAGTGGGTGCTATGGCACAGACTGCTACCGTGACCGGTACGGTGACCGACGACATGGGGCCGGTAATTGGCGCCACAGTAACGGTGCAAGGCACTTCAATAGGTGCAACGACCGATTTGGATGGTAAATTTACATTGACCAGTGTGCCCAATGTAGCCAAGGCCGTGTTGATAGTTCGCTATGTAGGTATGGAAGAAGCAAAAGAACCGTTGAAAGGACGTACCTCGAACATTAATATCCACATGAAAGAAGCTGTCGGAATGTTGGACGACGTAGTCGTAATCGGCTATGGTACGCAGAAAAGAGGTAATCTTACCGGTTCTATCGCCAGCGTATCCGGCAAGATATTGGAGAAAGTACAGACCACTTCTGCTGCTGAAGCCATCGTCGGTAAACTGCCGGGTGTGCAGGTGACAGCTGTAGACGGTTCGCCGGATGCTGAAATTAAGATTTTGGTACGTGGTGGCGGTTCTATTACACAAGATAACAGTCCGCTTATCATATTGGACGGATTTGAAGTAAGCAGTCTGAACGATGTTCCACCTACCGATATTGAATCTATCGAGGTATTGAAAGATGCGGCTTCCACAGCTATCTATGGTGCGCGTGGTGCCAACGGTGTAATCTTGGTGACAACCAAACGTCCTGTTGAAGGACGGGTTGTCATTAGCCTGAACACTTATGTGCAGACCAAAGAACTTTCCAACAAACTGGATGTGATGGACCCTTACGAATTTGTATTGATGCAATATGAAAATGCGCGTCAGAAAAGCTCTAATCCTACAGCTTTTAATAATAAGTATGGACATGCTTACGAACACTACATCTATCAGGGAAATGCCGGAAAAGATTGGCAGGACGAAGTGTTCGGTTCCAATCCGGTGGCCAAATATGTAGACCTTAGTGTAAATGGTGGTACGGAGAAAGCCAAATATAAACTATCCTTTATCCATCAGGACCAACCGAGTGTGATGGTAGGCAACGGACTGAAACAAAACAATATGAACGCTTCTTTCAACTTCAAACCTTTTAAATTCCTGACATTGGAATACCGCACGCGTTTGTTGCATAAGGAAGTCGATGGATCTGGTACGGAAGGCGTCAGTTTGTTGTCTGCTTTGCGTCAAAAACCTACTAAGGGTCTGGATGAATATATGAAACTTCCCGAAGACGATACGTATTTCGATCCCGATCAACTGGAAGAGGAAACTCTTTTTGATCCCAAAGAAGAAGCGAAAAGAAATTATAAAAAGAGAATCAACAAGTCGCTCAATACGATGGGAGCCGTGACCTGGGATATTATGAAGGGTATGACTTTCCGTAGTGAATTTGGTTTCGAGAATAACTCTGAAGAACAACGCCGTTTCTGGGGTATGGAGACCAGTAATGCTCGTAACAACAATAACCAACCGATGGCGGAATGGAGTATGAAGCAAGGTACCAAATGGCAGCTTACCAATGTGTGGAACTACAACTTTATGCTGAAAGACGCGCATGATATCCGCCTGATGTTGGGACAAGAAGTCAAGCATAACCAGACTACTACCAAAACTTACTCTACTCGTTATTTTCCTGAAAATATCACGGCAGAAGATGTTTTTGATAATTTGTCACTGGGCACTCCTTACGAGAACTCCTCGTCAGCGGCCTCTCCCTCTCGTATTTCTTCATTCTTTGGCCGTATCAACTATGGCTATAATGATAAATACCTCGCTACGGTAACGCTACGTGCCGATGGCTCTTCCAAGTTTGCCAAAGGTAACCGCTGGGGATTCTTCCCGGCAGGAGCGTTGGCATGGCGTATCTCTAACGAGGACTTTTTGAAAGATAATCAGGTCGTATCCAACTTAAAGTTGAGATTAAGCTACGGTTCTTCCGGTAACGACCGCATCGATGCCGACCTTTATCAGAAATTGTATGGGGTAAGCAGTTCCCGTCCTGCCGGATGGGGAGAAGTCAGCCACTATTACTATAACTTCTATAACTCTAAATATGTGTACAATCCTGATGTGAAATGGGAAACCACCATCACACGTAACATTGGTATTGACTTCGGTTTCTTTAAAGAACGCCTTAGCGGTACGATTGATGTGTACTGGAATACAGTCAAAGATTTGCTGGTGCCTTCGGATATTCCAGGTTACACAGGCTACACTAAACTGATGACCAATGTGGGACAGACATCTAATCGGGGTATAGAACTTCAACTGAATGCCTGGCTGGTAGAAACGAAAGACTTCTCACTGAACGCCACATTCAATATCGGTCATAATAAAAACAAGATTGATAAACTGGCAAGTGGTGAAAAAGAATGGATTCTCACTTCAGCCTGGAGAAATGATGTCGTGAACTCTGATGATTATCGTGCCTATGTGGGTGGTACCAGTGGTTTGATTTACGGTTATGTCAATGATGGATTCTATACCGTAGCCGATTTTGAATCCTTCGACTCCAAATCCAGAACATGGAAACTGAAAGAAGGAGTGGTAGATTCAAGCCCATTGTCCGACACTCCGCGTCCCGGTAATGCCAAGTTCAAGAAACTCACTCCGGTAGATCCCAACAGCACCAATCCTTATCAGCTGACAGAAGCCGACCGTACTGTAATAGGTAACACCACTCCGAAATTCTCGGGAGGTTTTGGTCTGAATGCTACTTATAAAGGATTTGATATGAGTATGTTCTTCAACTTTATGTATGATTTTGATGTACTGAATGCCAACAAAATTATGCTGACCACTTGGGCGGACAATAAAGAGAACAACTTCCTGATGGACATCGCTTCAGATAAACGCTGGCGTAACTTCGACGACATGGGTAATGAGATCCGTTACAGTCCGGAAGTACTGGCAGAATTCAATAAGAATGCTACCATGTGGAATCCCACTTCCATCGGACGCCCCATCTGTATGTCGTATGCCGTGGAAGACGGTTCATTTCTGCGTCTTAATTCAGCTACCCTCGGTTACACCTTACCAAGTGTGTGGACGAAGAAAGTCGGTTTGAGTAAAGTGCGTTTCTATGTATCGGGCAATAATCTGTTTACCCTTACCGGATATAGCGGTTATGATCCGGAGGTGAACATCGCTACCGGTTTGACACCGAACATTGATTATAACCGTTATCCGCGTAGCCGTACCTATACATTTGGTGCACAGTTGACTTTTTAATTGAAATCTATAAAATGAAAGAACAATGAATAAGAAACTAATATACTCACTCATTGCCGGAACTATGTTCACTTTGACGTCTTGCGATGATTTTCTTGATGTGCAGCCCGCCTCCGGCTTTACTCCCGAGTACATATTTTCCAGCGAATCGGAGATGAAAGCGTTGATGACCCGTATCTACTCTTCCATGACGGAAGACGGATTGTACGGAAGTAACCTTGCTAGCGGTTTGAATACAAATACTGATGTGGAAATGAGTTCGTTCAAGAACAACACTGTCAATACCAATGGCTCGGATATAGGCTGCTTTGATTCCCGTCCCACCTGGTCGGTATTGAACGCTACCTGGAACAATATCTATTATGCTATCAATTATGCCAACGACTTTTTGCAGGCTGTGCAGGAGTCACCGTTGTTTTCTGATAAAGTAGCAGGTGATACTCCCTCCGAAATACAACAGATGTATGGAGAAGTGAAAACGCTTCGTGCCATGCTCTATCTGGACTTGATCCGTACATGGGGAGATGTTGTGTTTGTTACCAAACCAACGGAAGCGACCGATGATTTCTTCAGCCTGGGTACTACCGACCGCAATGTCATTCTGGAATATTTGATCGACGACTTGATAGCTGTAGAACCGATGATGAAATATGCAGTCGATTTGGATTATGGCGTAGAACGTGCTTCACGCGAATATTGCCAAGCGCTTATTGGACAGTTGGCTCTTTATCGCGGTGGTTGGACTCTTCGTGCCGACAAAGAGGATGTGACTCACGTAGGTTACATGGAACGTGGCGATAACTTTGAGCATTATTATGAAATTGCCGTCACTTATCTGGGAAAGGTAATCAAGGAAAGCAAACACGACCTTTCTCAAAGTTTTGAAAACTTGTGGATGAATGAATGTAACTGGAAGACTGCCAACAACGATGATGTCATATTCGCTGTTCCGATGCTGAAAAGTGTCACCAGCCGTTATGGCTATAACATCGGTGTTACCATTGCGGAAGGTAAGCACTCATACGGCAGTGCCCGCAACTATGTGACTTTCTGCGGTACTTACGTTTATTCGTTTGATAAAGATGATTTGCGTCGTGACATGACTTGTGTACCTTATAAATATGATAAAGACCTGAATCAGGAAATTGATATGGGAGTGACCGGTATGGGTGCCGGGAAATGGTCCAAACTCTATATGCAGTCTCCGCTGGGTGCTTCCAGTGGTTCTAATACCGGTATCAATAGTGTGCGTATGCGCTTTGCAGATGTTTTGCTGATGTATGCTGAAGCAGTCAATGAACTTTACGGACCGCGTGACGATGCCAAAGAAGCACTGAAGCGTGTTCGTCGCCGTGCTTTCGATCCGGCTCAATGGACGGATAAAGTAGAAAGTTATGTAGAGAGTCTGACTAACGAAACAGACTTCTTCCAAGCTGTCATGGATGAGCGTAAATGGGAATTTGGTGGTGAAGGTATTCGTAAATACGATCTTGCACGTTGGAATAAGTACGGTGAAGTCATCTATAATCTTTATAATGAAATGACTAATTGGGGACTGGTAGCTAACGGGGCTTACGTACCGGGCATTGAGAAAGTACCGTCTAATATCTATTACAAACAAGTAACGGATCCCGAACATTCTGATCGGAAGGTATTGGATATTGTAGGTATTGACGAATATGGTCCGGGTGTAGGTCGCCCTGCCGGTTACACGGTATTGGAGTATGCGTTGGGATGGAGAGTGTTGAACAAAGAAACACAGCTTTATGAAACGTTGGATGCCATTTCATGGAGTTTCCGTGGATTCATCAACAAGAACAACGATCAATTAGTGAAACCTACCGATCCTGTGAGATACTTGTGTCCTTATCCGGCAAAGGTCATAACAGACCATCGCGGATTGATTCGGAACTATTATGGATACTAATCAGTAAAAAGACAAACGTTATGATAAAGTTATTACGAAAACTTGCAACGGCTATGCTGCCCGCATTCCTTTGCGGTACCCTGTTCATAGGCTGCGAGGCAGATGATAAATATACGAAAGTGGACGACCTGTTCCAGCCCCGGTTTGTATTGGAGAAACCGGAGGTGAAAGCAAACTCTGTGACATTGGTATGGTATCAAGTGAACGATGCTATCTCTTATACGGTACAACTACATCAGGATCAATATTATACCAGCTTGTTTATGGAGATAGAAACCACTGATCCTTATGTGTTTATTGATGATATTCCTTACGGAACTACTTTCTATATTCGTGTACGCAGTAATGCTGCCAACGCTACTAACAACTCGCAATGGAAATACACCAGTGCTTCTACTGAAGCTCGTCCGGAGTATGCTAGGCTGGTGGAAGATGTATCTAAAACCGAGATTACGGAATCATCCGCTATCATTCGCTGGAAGAAAGACAACAAACAAAATCCGGTGGATAGCATAAGCATTATGCCTATGATGGATACGACTCTGCCCGGCGTTAGCCGCTATCTGACCATTGAAGAGATGATGCAGGGATATGCTGAAGTAGACGGATTGACGAAGAATACATTATACGCTGTCAATCTGTATGATACCAGTAAACCTCGTAAATATGACAAACCTTACAATCAGGTAACATTCCGCACGGCTGGTCCGTCGGCTATGTCTATACAAGTTGGCTTGGAAGATGATTTATCTGCCATGTTATTGGACAACGATGTCGATCCTGAAGTGCCCGAAGGTACGGAATACTACTTGCCGGCAGGTTCTTCTTATCGTGTCACTCCGTTCTCTTTGATGAAGGGTTTCCGTTTGGCGGGCAGTCGTGACGGTGTTAAACCTGTTGTTGTCCTCGAAGGCAGTTGGAGCATTGCAGAAGGTTCTTATCTTTCCAGCTTAGAGTTCGATAATATCGAATTCCGTCATGAAGCAAACAATAATTACTTTATGAATACCAGCAAGGCATACACAATAGAGAATGTCAGCTTTGTAAATTGCGACTTTATAAGTCTTCGTCGTGGTTTCTGGCGTCATCAATCAGCTAATGCCAAGTATATTATGAATCTGGAAATGGAAGGATGCCGTTTCGAAGGTTGTGGATGGCAAACAAGTGCGTATGGTACATTTAATCTTCAGTCTTTCGATAAAGATAACGGAGTGTCTTATGACCAGGTAGACCGTGCCATTTTCCGCAACTGTACGTTTAGCAACGACAATGATGGAACCAATGGATATGGTTGGGGTAACCTCTTCTATGCGCCTTATATGGATAAACCGATCGAACTGGAATATAAGAATGTGACTATCTACAATTACAGCCGTAACCAACGTTTGATTAACATTGAATCTGCCGTAGGTTCCAAATTGGTAATGCAGGGCATCCTGTTGGCATCTCCTTGCGGTGATTTGTATGCTATCGGTGCTAATACCACCACCACATTCTCCGACAACTATACCACAGCAGATTATGCATTGGGGGGCAGCAAGATGAATGCGACAGACCTTGAGATTACAGCAGACAAACTGTTTGCCGATCCGGTTAATGGAGACTTGACGATTAAAGATACTTCTTCTCCGATCGTAAGTAGTCGTGCCGGTGATACCCGTTGGTTACCTTAAATTAGAGTGGAGAGTATGAATTTACATGATTAGGAATAAAATTAAAATAGAATATTATGAAGCTGAAACATTTATTTTTCTTAGCGGTTGCCGGAACATTGGCAGTAGCTTGTAGTGAAGTTAATGAAAATTCTCTTACTGATGGCGATGGTCAAAGAATGCTCCGCACGATCAGTTCGGGTAACGACCGTTTTTCTACACGATTGAATAGCGAAACCAGTGAATGGGAGAACGGCGATGCTATCGGTATATATATGTTCGATACAGAAGATAAGAATGTATTGAACGATGCCCTTAACGTGAAATATACTACGATTGGTGAGGGACTGACGGTGAATTTCTCGTCCGACCCCGGAATAGCAATCTATGATATGCCTACAAATTTCGTAGCCTATTATCCGCATGCCACATCTGCGGATGTTATTGATGCTACGGCAGCACTTTATAAAGTAGATATAAGCGATCAGTCTAATGGTATCTCTGCCCACGATTTAATGTGGGCAAAGGCTGCCAGCCAGTCAACGGAATCATTGTTGGCAGGAGGATTGGCGTTCACTTTCCATCATCAGTTAGTGCTTTTGCGTGTTAACATTACGAATGAAAATGTGTCGAATGTAACAAGTGTTACGGTAGGGGGGATAAACACTACGGCTACTTTTAATCTGATAGACGGTACATTAAATAATATAGGTACACAGAAATCTGTGGCTTTGCAGAAAAAGGATAATAAGTCTTTCATTGGTATTATGTTGCCTACTGAAGAGTTGAAAAATAAGTTGTCGCTTACTATTCTGGCAGATGGTGGCAAATATCAGTATACAGTGCCCGAAACCAGCAAGATTGATAAATTTGTTGCAGGCAATGAATATACGTTCGATATCACTGTCGGAAAAGAAACGAGCGGAGAAGTAGGTGGCGGCTCCGGTAGTAACACACCTTGGGGTGATGGCGGAAACGAAGAAGGTAATGGCGATAAAGTATCTGAAAATGAAGCTATACCTGCCGACTATGCACAGAAAGCGATTACTGCGGAGACTGACTTATCTACGGTATTGTCCGGTGCTTCCGGTAAGGCTGCGTTAGTGTTCGCTGCCAATGCGGACGGCTATACCTTTAGTGATGCAATGGTAGTGCCCGAAGCTGTCACAGAGTTGTTGTTGATTGGAGACACCGAAGAACAAGTGAAAGTCAACCTGAAACAGATACAGTACACCAGTCTTCAAAAAATTGCATTGAACAATTTGGATATAACAGGCGATAACTCAACTGCTTTGCTGACAAACAGTGAAACTGCCCAACTTGCTACTGATGCCGTTGTAGACTTCAAGAAATGTAATTTTACTGATATGAAAACGGTTTGTGACTGGTCAACCGGAGATAATGGGGCACAAAACGTTCTTTCTGCCGTACTTATCGACGACTGCCAATTTGTAAACATGCAAAGCGTTTTCAACTATTATGGTTCTAAAGCAATCACTATCACCAACTCTACCATTTATAAAATGACAGAACGTGCCATTTATGTGAAAGATGCCAACAGTGTAGTTGTCACGGTGGAAAACTGTACATTGGCAGATTTGGCTAAGACTCCTTTTGAAAGTAGATATGGTAATGGTAATTTGTACTATAAGAATAATATTTCAGCCTGCTTCGTGACGAGCAATCCTAATATCGGTTATAAAATGGATGTACGGGAGTTCTCCGGTAATTATGCAGCTGCTGCTACCGAAGCCGGACAATTAGCAGTGCTCAATGTACATGGAAAAGCAATTGATACCAACACTTTCCCGAATGCCTGGACAGATACATCCAAGACTGTTGCCGAACTTTTCGAAAACGCAGCAAACGGCAACTTCAAACTGAAAATGGATGCTCAAGTAGGTGATCCGCGTTGGTATAAGAATGCCCGATAGCCGTTGAATTATTTTTGTAGAACTGATTAAACAATACAGTTAAGTAACTAATCAAAATTAAGCAGCATAATGACTAAAGTTAATATTCAGTTGT
>ERZ791737.1418-NODE-1418-length-11457-cov-2.333099_pt1 | contig 11457 bp, 6 predicted proteins | sample MGYA00510042_ERZ791737 | MGnify/ENA primary metagenome ERZ791737 (study PRJEB30046, sample SAMN00791965) | human gut metagenome | study: EMG produced TPA metagenomics assembly of the A metagenome-wide association study of gut microbiota in type 2... | reverse complement strand
AGGACGTTTAGACGCAAGAAGGACGCTGAAGAGCTTAGTTGCGGATTTGAGGTTTTCCTCTTTCCCATACGGAAAAGAAATACACGGACTCAATCCGCAGGTGTATTCATTCAGTACTAAATCATTACAAGCATAAAAAATCGCACAAGGCTCCTTCTGTTCAAGTTAGGTTCAAAAGGTTCAAAGGTTCATTATTATTCCCCTTTTCCAGACATGTAGCACCTGTTCATTGATTATCAACACATTGTAATCTTACCCCAATTCATCATATCGCTATTGGTTTTCTTCTCGGGACTTTCGGTTCTGCAGAAGGATACATACTTAAACATATAAAGATATTTACAATATTCAAGGTATTTTCCAATAGTAGCTCTAACGATATAAAAAGCAAGGGACAAAAAACCGTATCTCTGACAATGGCAAGTTCGCATTACCCCTATTTTAAACTAAGTTGATAACAAGTGCGAAATATGCTTGATGATTATTCTCAAGGGATAATCCATATTAGTTTTTGGGAAAAGTATAAAAAAAATCCTTTCAAATTCTATTGAAAGGATTTTAATCTGTCAGATTCTCTTAGAGAAAGAGAATCTGACAGATATAATTAAAAGTACAGACTCAATTAATAATTAGGATTCTGGACCAATTTATCGGCTGACAAATCGATTTCATCTTGCGGAATCGGAAGCACAGTACGATAATCATCATAATTGATTGTACCTACATAGTAGTTATTGACAGACATCTTGTTTCTCCAGTAATCGAATGAAACACTATTCTCTGCAAACAATTCAATACGACGTTCCATCAGAATATCTTCCAATGACACAGAAGCAACATCCGTATAATTCTCTATACGCTGTTCTCTAAGCGCATTAATATAACCTGCAGCCTCGCTCGGTTGAACATGAAGCGCAGCTTCTGCCGCTATTAAATAAACTTCTGACAAACGGATAATCTTCGGATTATTGACGTACAGATTATTTTCACGACCAGGATATTTAGCAGGATATTTAGCAGGATAAGTATACTCCTCACTGCTCTGATCCTTAATCATCTTAGAACGAATATCTTCTGGATGTGTAGATAAATACTGATAAAGAGGTGCAGATTCTACGAACGCACATTCAGCATATCCTTCGCTATCACAATAATAACCGACAGCATTTCGCTGTGCATTATAATTAGTAGTGATACTCATCTCAAAGATGGATTCATCAGAGTATGTCTTAGACCAAGACTCTACATAATTATCTCTCGTATAAAGTTTATACAAAGACGAAGCCATAACTTCTTTTGCGTCAGCCAATGCCAAATCATACTGACCATTGTACAAATAAACACGTGATCTAAGTGCCAAAGCTGCCCAATAATTGATATAACCGTTATTCTTATCTTTCTTAAGCAATGGCAATGCAGTATCGAAATCTGCAAGAATCTGGTCATAAGTTTCTTTCAAAGTAGAACGAGAACCTACATAATCCGTGTCATACACTTCTGTAGAAAGGACAAGACCCGTATTGGCAGCATTCACATCAGCAGCCGCTGTCGGAATAGCACAGAACATACGAGCCAAATCAAAATGTAACATGGCTCTCCAAGCGTAAAGCTGTCCCTTCAAATCGTTGTAGGTAGCTTGTTCAGCTTCACTATACGGAATATTGTCAATCGTTGATAATACCTTGTTTACATTGGCAATTGCCTGATAAAAATAGGCATATGCATAATACGGCTCCTGGTCATATTTTGTCATTGTATAACGTGCAATAGGACCAGCCTGATTATTGTTACTCAATGCATAGAAATCTTCACCACGCAAATCCGCAAAAATAGCGAAATCAGCGCTATAAGTCATTCTACCCTCTGACATCAAATATCCGATACCATTTACTGAATTCTGTAAATCGGTCATTGTCGTAATAGCTTCTTCTACCGGCAATGAAGTTGATGGCATTTTATCCAGGAAATCACTACAAGATGCAAATGACATTCCTAATAACAAGCCTGCTATATATATTTTTTTCATAAACTCTTTTTCTAAAAAATTATAATTCAAAATTCAAACCAAACATGAATGATTTAGTCGGCGGAGTATCTGTCTGGCGATAACCATTAATATCTACATCCGGGTCAATATTATCACTTGCGCAATAAATCATGAACGGATTGCTAGTCTTGAAGAAAACACGCAAATTACTGATATATTTTTTAGAAATAGGAATTCTATAACCGACAGTAATATCGCGCATACGCACATTATCAGTAGACTTAATAGTTCTTGAAGAGAAACGGTCTGAACGATACGGGTTATTATAAATAGGTTTCGGATGGTCAACTATATCGCCTGGTTCTCTCCAATAGTTACCTGCAACTTCCTGAGAAACGTTAAAACTACCCAAACGTACACCATCTGAATAAGTCAAGAAATAACCCGGATAATCGAACAGTGAAGCACCAGTCTGGAATGAGATCATGAAAGACAAATCAAAGTTCTTATAAGTAAAGGTATTGGTCATACCACCCATCCAATCCGGTACAGCTTTACCGACAATTGCTTTTCCGGCTTCATCATAATAATTGGTTACACCTTTAGAATGATCAGCTGGGTCAATCCAAAACTCACCAAGACCTGTTTCTGGATTCACTCCTATCCATTCTGGCAAATAGAATGAATGCATAGATTCATTTTCACGCAAGATATACATGTTACCATCACCGTACATCACATCGTTATGGTTAGGCAATTCTCCAATCTTAACACTCTGACGAGTTACATTGAAACTTGTATTCCAAGTAAAATCCTTAGTAGAAATATTGGTTGAATTAATAGTCAACTCTATACCTTTATTATTTATTTTACCCAGATTTTGCCAGTTAGAAGAGAAACCGGTCACAATACTAGTTGGAACCTGGAACAACAGATCTGTAGTAACCTTACTGTAGTATTCCAATGACATGCTCACCCGATTCAAGAATCCCCAGTCAACTCCGATATTGAAGTTAGCTGATTTTTCCCAACCAAGTTTTGAGTTTCCAGGATTACCCCAGTAAATAGCACTTTGATCACCATAACCGCCACCAAAAGAATATGTGGCCAAATTTGCATAATAATCTCCCGGCAAGTTACCGTTAGTACCATAAGAAACTCTCAACTTCAAATCATTTGCCCATTTATTGTCTTGCAAGAAGTGTTCACCAGCAATTCTCCAGGCACCAGATACAGACCAGAAATTTGCCCAACGATTGTCCTTTCCCAAACGAGAAGAACCATCACGACGGAAACTAGCTGATACATAATATCTGTTATCGAAATTATAGTTGATATTGCCTAAATAAGACATGATAGCAGCTTCATAAAAAGCACTGTAAGTACTATAAGGCTGTCCATTTGCCAATTCTGGCAACTTATTAGTAGAATAAGACTTCGCACTCAACGACTGAGACAACAAATAGCGATCTTCTACTTCGTAACCCAACAATCCATTGATATTGTGTGAGCCAAAAGTATTGCTATAATTCAAAGTAGTAGAAGAAGTAAGAGTTTTGTTCGTAGAAACATAACGAGCTCCCAATCCACCTAATGCCTGACCGTTTACACTTTCAGGAGCCCAAAATTCACGTTCTTTATTGTCCATGTAATCATAGCCAAAAATAGTACGTGCAGAGAATCCCAATGGCAAAGTTACTGTAGCCTCAACATTTGTCAAGCTACGCATCATGTCAGAATTTTCAGCGTTTGGACCGTCTGTTTGACCCAACATCAAATTCGGGTTAGAAATCTGTGCACTGAAAGCCGCATTTGGATTATACGAGCCATCTTCCAATGTAACGGGAGCTGTCGGGTCCATTGAATAAAGAATAGACAACGGAGAAGAAGTACCCAATCCTTGTGCTTGATCATTCTGGTCACGGAAACCAGCTGTATTGGTAAATGACAACATCTGACGGAAACTTAACTTCAACCAGCTATAAGCTTGATGGTCAACATTCAAGCGTCCACTATAACGTTCAAATTCACTACCCTTTACCAGACCTTTAGTCTTATTATAGCCAAAGCCTGCATAGAATTTTGTTTTTTCAGTACCGCCACTTACAGCCACCTGATGGTCAGTAATCATCCCTTTACCATAAACTTCCTTCTTCCAATTGGTATCAATATCAGAACCCGGATTCCAGAAGAATAAAGGAGAAAGTTCATTGGCGAATGAAGCTGCATCAGCCATTGGATGTCCCAAATTCGTATTAGACATATTATTGGCACCCGTAGGGTTAATCTCTGCATAATTTCTCAATGCATCATTATAATATTGCTGAATCTGAGCTGCATTCATAACATTATACTGACTTCCTACAGCCATATCCGTCCAACCGGTTTCCATGTTATAGGTAACCTTAGTCTTACCTTCCTTACCCTGTTTAGTAGTAATAATAACAACACCATTCGCAGCACGAGAACCATACAAAGAAGCGGCAGCAGCATCTTTCAGAATAGTCATGCTTTCAATATCATCAGGATTGATAGATGATAAGATAGACTGAGATTTCAATCCAGAAGTCATATCATCATTAACAACAGCTACACCATCAATAACATACAAAGGTTGTGTAGAACCACTAATAGAACCAATACCACGAATTAAGATTTTTTGATCTGATCCCGGGTCACCTGTTGAAGCACCGACACGTACGCCGGCAACCTTTCCATCCAAAGATTTAACTAATGACTGCTTTTGTGTGCTAATATCAGAAGCCTTCATAACTGAAGCAGATCCTGTAAAAGATGATTTCTTGGCAGTACCGTAAGCTACGACCATTACTTCGTCCAAGACTTCTGCATCAGACTTCAAAACAACATTTACTTGTGATTTGACAGCTACCTCCTGAGTGCGGAAGCCGATGAATGAAATCATCAAAGTCTTCGCCGAACTTGGCACGTTTGTCAACGTAAAATTACCATCGATATCAGTAACAGTACCTACAGTGGTACCTTTTACCAATACAGATGCACCTACTACAGGTAAACCGTCTTCTTCAGAAGTGACATGACCTGTCACTTTAGAAATCTGAGCGTTTACCAGGCCGATTCCTATCACTAGGAAAGCCATTAACAGCATCAATGTTCTTTTCATAAAAATCTCTCTTAAAGTTTAACTTTACATTAAAAAAATTTGTTTACTCTAACGGGGTGCAAATTTAGCAATAAATTCCTAAAGATTAACGAGGTTTGAATAAAACTCGATTAAAAACTCGTTTTTTAACACTTTTCTGACAAATTTCTTAATTGCAAACTTATAAATATGCAAAATGTTCATCTCCGAATCAACAAAATCACATATCTACGCAACTCGATTCTGTAAAAATAATGTTTTATCTCTAATATTCTATAAAATTCTTGCATCTTACGAATGGAATACCAAATAGGGTAATATCATCTAAATTATAATTGAGCAATAAGGTATATGGAAAAGATTAGTTACAGATTGGTTCATAACCGTAAAAACAGTTTGAATGATAAAGGTATGGCCCTTATCCAGGTAGAAGCCTATTACAAAAAGAAAAAGATATATTTTTCTACACATATATATGTAACTCCTGAACAATGGGATAAGAAGCAGCAGTTAATAATATGCCATCCACATAGTGAAGTTCTCAATCGCATGTTAGACGAATTCATATTAAGTCTGCAATGGAAGGAATTGGAATGTTGGAAGCAGGGGAAAGTTATATCCTTGGAGTTGTTAAAACAGCCTTCTCAACGCCAGCGAAATGGCGGAGAAAATCTATTTGTTCAAATAAGTAGAAATTGGGTAGAACAATCCAACCGGAAAGAAAGTACTAAAAACAATCTTTACTCTACTCTTTCGCTGTTACAAGAATTCAGTCCGGATGTGAGTTTTTCTGAGATTTCATACACTTATTTAAAGGATTTTGAATCTTTTCTAATCAAAAAAGGACATGCTATCAATACTATAGCCAAGCATTTGAGGCATTTGAGAACACTTGTCAATGAAGCAGTCAGGCAAGACTTGATTACACCAGAAGACAATCCCTTCCGAAAATACCAGATTCGAACCATTGCAAGTAAACATACCTTTTTGCTACCGGAGGAATTACAGAAACTAGAAAATCTCTCTTTACCCAAACGTCATAATCATCTGCAACATACACTTGATGCTTTTCTTTTTTGCTGTTATACAGGATTGAGATATTCAGACTTCACACAACTTTCAGTAAATAATCTGATTAAACTGGATAAGCATAATTTATGGATTGTCTTCAAGTCCATCAAGACGAATATAGAAATACAGATACCCTTGTATTTATTGTTTCAAGGGAAAGCGATGGCTATACTTCATAAGTATTCCCGGAATCCCAATCTCCTTTTTAGCTTAAAGCCAAACTCCAGTGTCAATAAGGAACTGAAAAAGATAGGGGAGCTTGCTCAAATCCAAAAGCATTTTTCGTTTCATACGGCCCGACATACCAATGCGTCTTTATTGATTTATGAGGGGGTGCCTATCACAACTGTACAAAAATTGCTGGGACATCAAAGTATCAAAACAACAGAGGGTTACAGTAATATATTTCCTTCTACCATTATAAATGATTTGAAAAGGTGTAAACGGTGATTCCGCAGATGATAAAGGAGGAATAAGGTATATCTTTTATTGGATCTGGAAACGATTTGTCAATTATTCATCTAGCAATCTTCAGTTTTTTCTCATATACGATAACATAAAGCTCAAAAAAACTATGATAATAAACTATTTCAGTTCGGATGGTATCTATTATCGTGTAGGCCATTATGCATTTTTGGGCAATTATGCTACTACAGTGGGAGACTTCTGTAGTGGTATGAGCACAGGTAGTGCTTCATCAGGTCACATGTACAGTTATAGTGCATTCACTTTTACAAGTACATCTGCTGAGCTGGAAGATATGTGGAATATCGGTTATAAAATTTTGGCAGGCTCTACAGAATCAATCAATGCTGCCAATGAAATGTTAGCAAATGGTACAATTCTTGAAAGTGAAAAAGCGACTACTTATAATTATATTGGTCAGTTTCATGCACTGAAAGCTTTGGCTGGTTACTACTTGGTAAATTTGTATGCTTTGCCTTATTCGGAAAGTAACAAATCACAGCCGGGAATAATCATTATCGATAAAGAAGTTCCGGAAGCTTTTGCAACCGTCAGCCGTGGAACTGTTGAAGATACTTACACGCAGATTACTAAAGATATCCAGTCTGCGGAAGATGCTTTTGCACAAGCTGGTGAAGAAGCAACCAGTAGCACTTATAGTTCTGCCTATTACATGGGTATGATGGGACTTCAAGCTTTGAAAGCACGTGTCTATCTTTCAATGGGAGATTATAATGCTGCTGAAACAGCTGCAAAAACTGCTATCACACTGAAAGGCAATGGTGACGGTACAGGTACAGATGCTGTTCCATCAGATGAGACATATACATCTATGTGGGGAGATGTTGTCGCAACAGAAGAAGACCTCTTCACTATAAAGAAATCAGAAGACGATAATCTTTCTGCCAACTCCATCAATACATTGTACGGCAGCTATTATGCAACTGTCCAAAACAATGTAATCAATAAATTTGGTAAGAATGACATCCGTGCCAGCTTGTTCACTGCAGGAGCTGGTGGTGGAACTACAACTACTAAATTCTTAGGAAAATCAACTGCTGCTGTTTGTAACATTCCTGTTTTCCGTAAATCAGAAATGTCTTTGATTATCGCTGAATGTGAAGCTCGTAATGGAAACATTTCAGAAGCACAGAATTATCTGTTGTTTACGGCTAAACGTAATAGGGATATTAAATCTACTTCTGATCTTCCTTCAAATACAGCAGACTTGCTCTCATTTATATCAGAAGAAAGAATCCGTGAGTTTGTTGCTGAAGGACATCGTTTTTATGATGCACGCCGTATGGGCGATTTAGTATCAGGAGATAATTTCCAGAATTGGGATATTCAGAAATTCGTATTCCCGATACCTGAATCGGAAATCAATACCGGTACAGGTTGTCAGCAGAATGAAAATTGGAGTGATAATTTACCTGTCTTTTAAATTTGTAAACTTTAGGAGGTAAATAAAATAATTAATAGCCATGTCTAGTATTTATAAAGTACTAGGTATGGCTATTTTATATCATTTTAATTGCTCATATTCAACATGTTCACTATTTTGCACATGCTACTGAATAAAATGCTTACCTATCTGGAAAATTCTGAAAAAATCTGAATACCTACAAACAAGCTGCAATATATTCCAAAAAAAATTTCAGGTATCTAGACTGGTTTTTCAAATAAGTTTGATTCCGTATCATTGCGGTCAGGCTTCTTCCTCGCTAATAACCCAGTCCTCAATATTTCTACTTTTATTGCTGAAGTTGATACCAATCTTATATATTTTTTTGCCTTTTCCCTTGAATGGCCATGTATAATGCTTATTTTCTATCTGTCCGACAGCTTTTTCAGCATTGCCATCCAATTTGAATTCCATTACATATACATATTTGTCTGTCTCCAGAAGCAAATCGATACGTCCTTCAGAAGTATGATATTCCGCTTGAGTATAAAAACCTATCAATTTGAACAGAATATAGAGTACATTCTGATAATGTAGTTCCAGGTTACGGATAAGTTCGTATGGAATATCCGCAAAAAAACTTTGCAGACGGCGGATTAGAGAATCCGCGTGTCCATTTTCTATATCCTCGACGAAACGCATAATCTGGAATGCGGATTCAGCCGGTTGCAGACAAGCATAATGAGGCAGTAAATAATTGAAGAACCCTTCTTCTACCTCTCTGTTGGGAAATCCCAGAATATAGACTTTAAATCTGGAATTATATTCTTTTACAGTAAGATAACCACTTTGATATAAAATAGGGACCGGACTATTTTCCATTACATCTATGCCATTAAGTATATCGGAAGTGACCACTTCTTTAGACAGACGTCTCAACTCATAACCATTTTGTTGTAATATGCGTAATAAAAAGGTAGGTGTACCGGTTTCAAACCAATAGCTACCGAATTTTAGCTGTGCCAGTGTGTTTAACGGATTATATAGTCCTTCTCCGTATTCTGTAAAGTGATAACCGTCATACCACTCTTCAAGTTGTTTGCAGACTTGAGGATATTCCATATTCGTGGAAGTAGACAACTTAACAAGGTCTTCTTCCATATACGTGTGGATTTCCTTCTTCGTAATGCCACAAAGGTTAGCATAACGGTTGTCCATAGATATATCCATTAAGTTGTTCAAATCGCTGAAGATACTAATCTTACTGAATTTTGTAACTCCGGTAAGTATGGCAAACTGGATAAACAGATCTTTACTCTTTAAAGCTCCATAAAAAGCTTTTAACGTGTCACGATATGCTTGCTGCAATGAAGGATTTCCTATTGTCTGAAGTATCGGCTTATCATATTCATCTACTAGAATGACCACAGATTTACCACATTTTTCTGCCGCACGCTGAATGATTCCTTGAAAACGAAGAGATAGTGACACTTCACTAGCTTCTGCACCATATACTTTTTCCCATTTGGTTAGTATGTCATTCAGTATATTATCCAGACTCTCCGGAGTATCGTATCTTTGGGCATTGAAATCAATATGAAGAATAGGATAAGACATCCAATCTTGTTCCAGCCTTTCAATAGCCAACCCTTGAAACAGTTCCTTTTTCCCTTGATAATAAGCTTCAACCGTTGACAGCAACAAACTTTTTCCGAAACGGCGCGGACGACTGAAAAAATAATATTTTCCCGTAGTTACCAATTGATAAATCAAATTTGTTTTATCAATATAAAGATATCCGCCTTTACGAAGGCTTTCAAAGCTCTGAATTCCTATAGGATATTTTCTATTCACGTGTCAATCAGATATATTAAAATGTTGCTAAAAACAGTCTGATAAAGTTTAATTGATAACTTGTTGAAAACAGATGTCAAAATACAGCAAGAATACCACAAGTCATTTTCCCTTTACCAATACCAAGTATTGCAAAGTTAGTTTTTTATTGTTTGAAAGTATATATCCGGTAGAAATAAAATATAAAAGTAGCTTTAATTCTGTATAAGAATCCCCTATCAAACAGCAAAAGGACCTTGCAATGAATTTATTGAGTCATATTCCAACATGTAAAAGATACTACAAAAGTTCGGCGAAGACTTTGATGATTTCTTTCATCGGATTCCAGACTCAGGAAGTGGGAATCAAATCTAATGTAAATGTTGTTTTGAAAAGTGACGCTGAAGTGTTGGATGAAGTAATGGTCGTAGCTTACGGTACTGCTAAAAAGTCTGCATTCACAGGTTCTGCCGCAACTATTAAAAATGAAAAAATCACTAGCCGCCAAACTTCTAACGTAACCAATGCATTAGCTGGTCAGGTAGCCGGTGTACAAACTACAAGTAGCACAGGACAGCCAGGAAAAGACGCAACAGTACGTATTCGTGGTATCGGTTCTATCTCTGCCAGCAATACTCCGTTGTATGTAGTCGATGGTGTTCCTTATGATGGTGAGATCTCAGCTATCAGTACTTCTGATATTGAGTCTATGACAGTCTTGAAGGATGCTGCTTCAAATGCTTTGTATGGTGCACGTGGTGCCAATGGTGTTATCTTGATTACTACCAAACGTGGTAAGAGCGGTGATGCTCGTGTTACTTTCGATGCGAAGTGGGGTGTTAACAAACGTGGTGTTCCTTCATACGAAACTGTAACAGATCCGGGTAAGTTCTATGAAATGGCTTATTCTGCTATCTATAATGGAGACTTGAAGGGCTATGCAGCTGCAGGTGATTTGGTTAATGCTAATGCTTATGCTAACCAGGCAATGTTGTCTTCAAAATATTTAGGATATCAGGTTTTCACTATTCCTAACGGTGAACAATTAATCGGTATGGATGGTAAACTGAATCCGAACGCAACATTAGGTTATTCAGACGGTACTTATTATTATACTCCGGATAATTGGAGCGATGAGTTGTTTGAAAACAATACACGTCAGGAATATAACTTGAGCGTGAGTGGTGCCAACGACAAGATGAACTATTATATGTCTGCCGGTTATCTGGATGATCAGGGTATCGTTCCGAACTCAGGTTTCCAGCGTTATTCAGCTCGTTTGAAAGCAGATTACCAGGTAAAACCTTGGTTAAAGATGGGTGGAAACGTATCGTTTACACACTACGATAGCCGTGAACAGGATACAGAAGGTGGTACTTCGAATGCGAATGCTTTCTACGCAGCTAATATTATGGGTGCTATCTACCCGATGTATATCCGTGATGCTGCTGGAAACATTATGACAGACAACCGTGGTTATTTGCGTTACGACTATGGTTCTGATACCAACTTCTCTCGTGAGAATGTTATCCCGAACGCAAACCCGCTGGCAAGCTATATGCTGGATATGATGAG
>ERZ791737.1416-NODE-1416-length-11461-cov-17.567421_pt1 | contig 11461 bp, 9 predicted proteins | sample MGYA00510042_ERZ791737 | MGnify/ENA primary metagenome ERZ791737 (study PRJEB30046, sample SAMN00791965) | human gut metagenome | study: EMG produced TPA metagenomics assembly of the A metagenome-wide association study of gut microbiota in type 2... | reverse complement strand
GCCTTTAACCAATCCCGCAGGTCAGTCATGGTCGCACCGTCCGCATACTTCTGGAACGTCTGCTCCACATACGGAGCCAGCAGCGGGTCGGGCTGGTAATGCCGGGTCTCATCGATCATGTAGCCGAACGGAATAGTGCCGCCATTATAAATACCCTTGAGAGCATTCTCGGTCATGCCGCGCACGACCTTTTCGGACAGGTCAGCCGAGTAGTATTCGGCGTAGCCTTCCAGCACCGATTCCAGAATAATGCCCTCCGGGCCAGCCGAAATGACTTCCGTTGCCGATACCAGTTTCACACCGTTTCGCTTCAGCTGAGTCTTGTACCGGGCACTGTCGTAGCGGTTTCGGGCAAAGCGGTCGAGCTTCCAGACAATGATGACGTCAAAGATGCCACGCTCACTGTCCTTGATCATCTGCTGGAACTGCGGGCGGTTATCGGTCTTGGCGGAGATGGCACGGTCAATGTAATGCTTCACCACCGTGAAGCCGTTCTTTTCCGCATAGGCGGTGCATTCCCGGATCTGACCTTCAATGGATTCTTCGCGCTGACTATCAGTAGAATAGCGGGCATAGATCACGGCAGTCATGTCAGGCACCTCACTTTACACATCATTGAACGGTGGAACGTTCTTTCAAAGCAATGTTTCGTATAATCTATATATCACATTTTGCAGAAGATTGCAAGCTTTTTATACGCTTTTCACGAGATTCAGCACAAAAAATGAACTTCCCTGAAGGCAAAATATTCACATTCCATGGTTCTATGAAAGCACCCTGAGGAATTGTGTCATTTTGACACAATTCCTCCGCTCACCGTGCCCCCTCCACCGGCTTCAGCGCACTTTTGCGGTATTGCAGAGGGCTTTGCCCGGTGGCTTTTGCAAAGCGGGTGGAAAAATTGCTGGCATCCCCAAAGCCTACCTTCTGTGCAATTTCGCTGACGCTGTGGTCGGTGAGGACAAGCAGTTCCTTTGCCTGTGTGATGCGGAAGTTGACCAGATAATTATACGGTGTCGTGCCCATATACCGCCAGAACAGCCGCAGAAAATAGCTTTTGCTCATGTGCGCCTCTGCCAGCAGGTCGGCAAGGCAAAGTTCCTGCTGGTAATTTTTGCGCAGGGTCTCCGCTGCCTGCAAAATAACCTGCCGTGCGCTGGTGGTTTCAGCTTCTGCAAGAATGCTCTGTGCACATAAGGCAAGCATTTCGTGGAGAGCCAATCCGGTGGTCACCATGCTGTCCACGGTGCTGAGTACCACATGGCTTTCTCCCTGCTCGATGAGCCCCGCACCACGCAGGGTATAAAACAGAAGATTCAGGCTGCCATCTGGGCACAGCACGGCCTGTTCGCTTCCGACCCGGACTTTGACATCACCTTTGGTCTGGCCTACACCATCGAAAAGAGCGCAGAAATCTACATCAAGGTGCTCTCCATGGGCGGCGGCATCATCCGGCAGACCATCACCGACGACGACCTGCGCACCATTGCCCACGACTTTGGCGTGATCCTGAACGAGAAGTTCCTCAACTGAGCCACTCTCCCCCATTTTTCTTCATCATAGCAGAACAGGCATCCTGTCCGATACCGCCTAGCGGTAACGCAGGATGCCTGTTCTGCTTTATTTTTCCCGGAACTCCATAGGTGTTTTTCCGGTGACCTTTTGAAAGACTGCACTAAAATAATTGCGGGTGGCAAAGCCAAGCTGCTCGGAAATTTCCCGGACGCTGAGCGTTGTGCTTTTCAGCAGAACCTTCGCACGTTCGACCTTTGCAAACTTCACATAGTTCGTGACGCTCAGACCCGTTTCTTCCTTGAATTTATGGGTGAGGTAGTATTCCGTGTAGCCCACCAGAGCGGCAAGATCTTCCGCCACGATTTTTTTGTCCAGATTCATCTCGATATAATCCACACATTTCTGGATCTGCATACTGAGGTTGGGGTTCGTCCGGTGTTTGTGGACACGCCGAATGAAATCATCGTACATCATCATTGCAAGCGTGCCCAGTTCATCCAACGATTTTGCCGCTTCTACCGTCTGAATGTAGCTGTCCCCCAGCGAGTACGCCTCCTCCGGGGAAAGGCCGCCCTCAATGGCGGCACGGCACACCAGCGAGGTGAACACGCTGATGGAGGTCTTACTCTGGCGCAGAGCATCGCTGCTCTGCACCGGCACGCCTGCGCTCATGCTCATAACGTTGGAAAGTGCCTGCTTGTAATTCAGGTCTCCGGTGCGGACCATTTGCAGCATTCCCTGCTCCGCCATCCAGATCCTATGCCGGTCATGGGGAATCGCATCGCTTTTCAGCCGTTCGTCCTGTGCTGCACTGCTGTTCACACTGCTCAACTCCAGCCGCTGCCCGGTCAGGCAGTAGTGCATCATCAGCAGATAGCGGTACATAATGGTGCTTTCCAGGGTAAGAACTTTTTCAAGGGCTTTGTAAAGCTGGATCGTCCATGCCACACTGATCTCCAGCTTGCTGTAATATTTCAGCCCTTCCTCGATCCCGCGCATTGTCACATCCCGATAGAACACCGGCCCGATGACCCAGACACGCTTCAGTTTTCCCTCTTCCTTTTCAAAGGCTGCGCCCCACAAAAGACCCAATGCCGTCCCCAAGGTAACGGGCACATCGTCCCGGTTCCCATGCTCCAGCATCTGCTGTTTGCAGCCGAACAGTTCAAATGCACTGGCAAGAAATGCCTCGTCCGGGCAGTTGCTCCGCAAGAGCACACCTTGTGCATCATAGCACCATGTATATACATTTCCGCCGCACTGGACAAGCTCGGAAAACAGCATCATATTCTGGAGAACATTCATGCGTAATCCCTCCGGCTCATTGACTCATTGATAGAAACAGTATATCATACTTCCGCCGTTTTTTCTACCGATGCCCGGAGCCCCCTCTCAAGCCCCGCAATACTCCCCCAGCACCGCAAGGCTGGGCTTTGCGGTCCGCTCCATGGTTTCACGGTTCACGGCGATCAGGCCGAACTGCATGGCATAGCCCTTCTGCCACTCAAAGTTGTCCATCAGGCTCCAATGGAAGTAGCCCTTCACCGGGATGCCGTCGGCGATGCAGTGCTGCACGCCATCCAGTGCCTGCCGGATAAATGCCACACGGCGGGCATCATCGGCAGTGGCAATGCCGTTTTCGGTCACGATCAGGTCGCCCTTGAACTCCTCTGCCACCTTGCGAATGACGTGTTCCAGTGCCTGCGGATAGAACTCATACTCCATCTGGGTCAGTTCTGCGCCCTCCGATGCCGACAGCTGCCCCTGCGGGCCATAAAGGGTGCGGGTATAGTTCTGCACACCCAGGAAGTCGTCCTCTTTGATGTAAGGCAGATAATGGGTGAACTCCTCCTGCCATGCGGCTTGGGCAAAAGCTTCGCCGCCGGGCTGTGCCTGCAAGTCGTGCAGTGAGAGGGTCAGGCCCACCTTGACCTGTGGGCAGATGGCTTTGATGGCATCCCGTGCGGCTGCATGGGCACGCCGCACCAGCAGATCGCCCTCCGGGGTGCGCTCGCTGACAAAGATCTGCGGCTGGGGCGTGCCGAACACCTGTGCATTCTCCATGGCGGCAAACTTCATGTTTTCCATCATCTTCTGGAAATTCATGCCCACCTGCACCGTACCCTCGGCAGACTTTCCGTCCGATGCGGCATTTTGGGCTGCCTGTTCGGCCATCAGGCGGAACCGCTTGGAAATAGTGGCCAGCTGCAAGCCCATGTTGGCTTCGTTGATGGTGCAGACATAGCGCAGCTCGCTGCCCAGCTGCTCCATGACATAGACTGCATAGTTCTTAAAGTCCTCTACGGTGGACTCCGCTTCCCAGCCGCCCTTGCAGATGAGCCACTTGGGGCTGGTAAAGTGCAACAGGGTGACGATGGGTTCTACGCCGTGCGCTTTGCAGCAGGCGATCACCTTGCGGTAATGCTCGACGGCTTCCGGGTCGAACTTTCCTTCCTCCGGCTCCACCCGTGCCCACTCGATGGAAAAGCGGTAAGCGTTCAGCCCGGCATCGGCCAGGAGCTTGATATCTTCTTCGTACCGATGATAATGGTCGCAGGCAATGCCACTGGGCTCCGTAAAGCTGGAATGGGGCAGTTGCTCCTGTGCCCAGTAGTCACTATTTATATTGTTGCCCTCCACCTGATGGGCTGCTGTTGCAGCTCCGATGAAAAAGCCTTTTTCAAATTTCTGCATGATGGTTCTCCCCTCCTGCGTGTTACTTGTTGAGACTATTGTAGCAGACCTGTTTTGCCCCTATGGGGTAATAAATCGTGAAGTCGGGCGTAAATTCACGAATCACAAATTATTTCACGAATTTTTATCCTTAATTCCAATTTTTTGTCTGGCAGTACCTATTGCATTCTGTTATTCTGGTGTCAGAAAAAGCAGAACTCAGTTCACACAAAAAGGAGGAAAAACATTATGTTCCAAAAGAAACCCAGTGCCAGTGAGGTAGACGACGTCCAGTACCGCCGCGCCAAAACATGGCAGATCATCTGCTACGCCTGCAACGCCTTTGTGGGCATGAGCGTCTACTCCCTGATCGGTATGGCAAGTTATTCTGCCAGCATCGGCTACGGCATCACCACTGCAACCGTTGGCATCATCCTGATGCTGGCCCGCATTCTGGACGCCTTCACCGATCCGATGCTGGCATTCGTCTACGACCGCGTCAACACCCGTTTCGGCAAGCTGCGCGTTCTGCTGATCAGCGGCTACCTGATCGAAGCGGTGGGCCTGCTGTGTATGTTCAACCTGTGTTCCAGCAAGGGCTTCGGCCTGCCGGTGTTCGTTTTGACCTACATTATTTACATCATCGGCTATACCGTCAGCAACATGACCATCCAGACCCTGCCGGCTATTATGACCAACGATCCCCGCCAGCGTCCCACCATCGGTGTCTGGACCACTGCGCTGAACTACTTCGTGCCCATGGGCATGAGCATGCTGGTCTACACCGTCATCCTGCCCAAGTGCGGCGGCACCTTCAATCAGGGCTTCCTCAGCACGGTCTGCACCATCGTCCTGATCATTGCCGGCATCGGCACCCTGATCGTCTGCGCCGGCATCTCCGCCTACGATAAGCCCGAAAACTTTGAGGGCATCAGCAAAAATCACGAACCGCTGAAGGTTGCGGATATTCTTGAGGTGTTCAAACACAACAAGCCCCTGCAGTGCTATGTTGCCTCCCACGCTTCCGATAAGCTGGCACAGCAGGTAGGCAGCCAGGCCATCATCAACACGATGCTGAACGGCATCCTCATCGGCAACATGGGTCTTGCTACCACCCTTAGCATGATCAGCATGGTGCCTTCCATCTTCTTTGCGGCCTTCGGTGCAAAGTATGTAGGCAAAAAAGGCAGCAAGAAGGGCATCGTGACCTGGACCTGCGTCAGCATGGCCATCACCTCTGTGCTGATCCTGTTCTTCATCTTTACCGATACTCGTCAGATCGGTGTGATCGGCAGCTGGAACATGATCGTTTACGTCCTGCTGACCCTGCTGCAGAACGGCTCCAACATGTGCATCACCACCTCCAACAACTCTTACATGGCTGATACCATCGACTACGAGCTGGACCGCAGCGGCCGTTACATCCCGGCGGTTGTCTCCGGCACTTACAGCCTGATCGACAAGCTCATCACCTCGGTGGCTGCTGTCATCGCCACCGGTGCCGTGGCCATTCTGGGTTACACCACCACCATGCCCCAGCCCACGGATGCCTACACCTCCGGCATCTTCTGGATGACCCTTGCCATCAAGTACGGTCTGCCGATGCTGGGCTGGGTCATCACCCTGATCGCCATGCCGGGCTGCCCGCTGACCAAGGAAGAAATGGTCAACGTCCAGAAGCGCATCGCTGATAAGAAAGACGCCCTTCGTCATGAAGTAATTGCAGAACATATGCAGTAACACCCTGCAAAAACCGAAAGGGCTCATACTCTCTTTCGGTTTTTGCTGATTTGATCTATCTTTCACAAAGGAGTTTTTACCATGAGCAAGACCATCCTGCTGAATCATAGCAACTGGCATTTTACCAAGGAGAACACCGGCATCCCCACCGCCATTATGGGTGAGGCCATCACCCTGCCCCACACCTGGAATGCGGTGGACGGTCAGGACGGCGGCAACGATTACTACCGCGGCACCTGCTGGTATACACTGGCCCTGACAAAGCCCGCCATCCCGGCAGGCGGCAAGGCTGTTTTGCAACTGGACGGCGCAGCCATGACCGCCGCCGTTTACCTGAACGGGGAAAAGCTGGCCGAGCACAAGGGCGGCTACTCCACCTTCCGGGTGGACCTGACCGACCACCTCAAAGAGGAAAATCTGCTGGCAATTTCCGTGGACAACCGCGACAACGACACCGTGTACCCCCAGAAAGCGGACTTTACTTTCTACGGCGGCATTTACCGGGATGTGACCCTGCACATCGTCCCGGCAGAGCACTTTGCCCTGCCCGCTAATGGCGCACCGGCACTGAAGGTGACCCCCATCGTCACCGACCTTTCCGCCAAGACCTCCGAGGTCACCGTGGAAGCCGCTGTGGTGGGCGCACAGACCGTGACCTTTGCACTGGAGGGTCAGACCCTCACCGCCCCGGTGGAAAAGGGCACCGCAAAGGTTGTTTTCACACTGAACAACGCCCATCTGTGGGATGGCGTGGACGATCCCTTCCTCTACACCGTATCTGCCAAGCTGGACAATGGCGAGGAGACCTCTGCCCGGTTCGGCTGCCGCAAGTTTGAGATCGACCCCCAGAAGGGATTTCATCTGAATGGACGCAGTTACCCGCTGCGTGGTGTTTCCCGCCACCAGGACCGTAAGGGTATGGGCAATGCCCTGACCAAAGAAATGATGGAGGAGGATATCTCCATCATTCTGGAAATGGGCGCTAACACCATCCGGCTGGCACACTATCAGCACGCACCGTATTTCTACGACCTGTGTGATGAAAAGGGTCTTGTCATCTGGGCAGAGATCCCCTACATCACCATGCACATGACCAACGGCCGTGCCAACACCCTGACCCAGATGGAAGAGCTGATCGTCCAGAACTACAACCACCCCTGCATTGCCGTGTGGGGCCTTTCTAACGAAATCACCGCTGCTTCTGCTGTCAACGAGGATCTGCTGGAAAACCACCGTCTGCTGAACGAGCTGGCGCACAAGCTGGACCCCACCCGCAAGACCACCATGGCAAACGTGTTTATGCTGGAGACCACCAGTCCTATTCTGGAAATTCCCGATGTGAACAGCTACAACCTCTACTTCGGCTGGTATCTGGGCGAATTGGAGCAGAACGACGAGTTCTTTGACAAATACCATGCCGATTTTCCGGACCGCTGCATCGGCTTTTCGGAGTATGGCGCAGATGCCAACCCCCAGTACCAGAGCAGCCACCCGGAAAAAGGCGACTACACCGAGAGCTACCAGTGCGTTTACCACGAGCACATTGCAAAGATGATTGCCGACCGTCCTTGGCTGTGGGCGACCCATGTGTGGAACATGTTCGACTTTGCCGCCGATGGACGCGATGAGGGCGGCAAGCACGGCGAGAACCAGAAGGGACTTGTCACCTTTGACCGCAAGATCAAAAAAGACCCCTTCTATCTCTACAAGGCCTATTGGAGCAAGGAGCCGTTCGTGCACCTGTGTGGCAGCCGCTATGTGGACCGCGCCGAGGATGTGACCGAGATCAAGGTCTACTCCAATCTGCCGGAGGTCTCGCTGTACAAGGACGGTCAGCTGGTGGAGACCAAGCAGGGCGACAAGGTGTTCACCTTCCAGCTGCCCATTACCGGCAAGCACAGCATTGAGGCACGCTCCGGTGAGCACAGCAGCGTGATCCTGGTGAACAAGGTGGACGCCCCCAACCCGGATTACGCCATGGACAACCGCAAGAACGTGACCAACTGGTTTGACGGCGAGCTAGACGAAAGCTGCTGGTCGGTGAAGGACAACATGGCTGCCGCCATGGCAGACCCGAAAGCCGGTCCCATCCTGAAGCAGATCCGGGAAAAGGCCGCTGCTTCCCGCGGAGACGTTGCTGCCGCCGTGAAGGACAATCCGGCTCTGGTGGCCATGATGGAGCGTGCCATGCAGCGGATGACCATTCAATCCATGCTGATGCAGGCGGGCACTTCGGAAGAGGACATCAAGCAGCTGAACCGTGTATTGCAGGGCATTTCCAAGGATTGATTCGATAAAACGAACCTATTGTAAGAACTTCCAGCTCAGTGCAAAGTATCTAGCACAAAAATTCTGATCTGCCATTTCCTCATCATTTTTCTTCCTCATTGTCCCCCATAAAACACAACGCCCCGCACCGGTTACTCCTTCCGGTGCGGGGCGTTATGTTTTGCGGGGAATATTTTTGCGTTACAGGGTATAGGTTCCCGGCTGCAAGGTCAGGTTTCTGCCATCCGGGAGGACAACTTCTGCGGTCAGATTACAGGGCACGGTGATAGTGTAGGTCACGGCATCGCCTGCATACTGCCAACCGCTTTCAATACGCCCCACCGGGGAATCGTACACCGCTTTTGCCCAACCCAGTGCAGGGTTCGGGGTTGGGGCGATGGTCAGGGTCTGACCTGCCAGATGGATGCCGCACACGCCGCCGAACAACCAGCCGCAGATGGCACCGTAGGAGTAATGGTTCAGGGATTTGCTGGGGTGACCATTGGTGTCAATGCCCGTCCATGTCTCCCAGACGGTGGTAGCACCCTGTTTGACCTCATAGAGCCAGCTGGGGGCGGTATCCTGCAGCAGTAGCTTGTAAGCGGTGTCCGCATGGCCATACTTTGCCAGCACCTCACAGAGGAAGGGCGTGGAAAGGAAGCCGGTGTTCAGGTGATAGCCGTTTTCCGCCACTATCCGGTTCAGCGTATCCGCAGCAGCCTGGCTCTCCTCCTGGCCCAGCAGCGCAAAGGCAATGGCACGGACGTATTCACACTGCCGGTCGGATGTGATTTTCCCGTTATCCGTAAAGGCGGCACGGTAGGCAAGGCGGGCTTTTTCTGCTGTGTCACGGTACTGCACTGCGTCCTCTGCCTTGCCCAGAGCCTGTGCAATTTCTGCCAGAAGCCGCCCGGAATAAGCCAGATACGCCGTACCCACGCTTTTGTGGGGGTTCATCATCGCCTGCATGGGGGTAATGCCCGCTCACACCATTCGCCGTAGTCCAGACCGTTCAGCACCGTATGCAGAAAGCGGCACTTACCAGATCTGTGTTGGTGCATCCAGCCGGAATCTGCGCCTGACCGGTTGGATGGAATGGCAGGCAGCTCAGCCGCTGCCGGTACACTTTACCACAGCCTCCACCCTGAAGCAGGTCATGACCCACCCGGTCGGTGCTGCGATCATCGGACCGATCCTGCAGCGCATGGCCTCCGCCGCAGGCGGCGCGACCGGGAAAAAGGACGATGACGCTTCCTCGCTGTCCATGATGATGGGAATCCAGCTGAACACGCTGATCGATTTCCACGTTCTGACCGAGGAGCAGCTGAACGGCATCCTGGGCCAGATCAATCAGGCGTAAGGCAGGGATTGCACGATAAAATAAGTCCTACTCTCTCCACTTCACTGGCATAAATCTCTCAAAACCCTCTTGACGCATTCTACATACTGTGGTATTTTTCTTTTAAATCCCACCGTTCTTGTGGATTGGTTTGAAACCCTCTACAAGATGTGGTCGTGTTCATTTTGAACACAGCCACAGAAAGTGGTTGGTTATCACCGTGAGACCCGCCACTTCAGTGAGGAAAAGTCCACGAAAGAATTTACCGCCCCGCAACACACCCGATTCATTTTGCCGCCGATTCACCCGACAAAATCATCGCTGCGCTGCGTGGGCGGTATTTTTTACAAATAGAACCTTATGTAGTTGTTCGATCTTCCAAAATTTGTTTTCAGTTGTTGACTGTACAACCTCAAAGTGTTATTCTTGTGCTTGAAAGAAGCAGAACGTAGTGTCCGCACTGCGCCCGGCTTTCTTCATACCGCACCTTGATTCCTTCATAAGCCGTCTGAACGTGATACCGTGCCATGACCTCACACTTTCTGTGGGCGAGCCGGAAAACGCCGCTGCACAAACAGGGGCAGGAACTGCGTTCGGGCCAAACGGCGACCCCATCACATGAGCAGCACAATCTCTACTTATTTTTTGCGTCTTAACAATTCGGAAACATTTGTTGAAAATGCGTTTTGAGCGCAGCGGTAGAGGGCAAGAACCGTCCCGTGGCCACAAATTTTCAATTCTTGAAAATTTCCTGTCCATCCGGGACTTCACTTCTTCAATGCGTCTGCATTTCCGAAGTGATCTTGTTGGGGCGTGCCTGCCCCAAACCCTGCTCATATTCGCACCTTGCGGTGCGAAAGAACGGCGTGTCGTGCTTACATAACTTCACCGAGGAGTTATCGAACAGACAGGAGGTACAATGACCAAAACGAATGTTCAACCGACCCCTAGCAATTCCAAGCACCACGACACGCCGAACAACAAAACGCACGTCATCAAGTTCCGTGTGACAGCGGAGGAAAAAGCGTCACTGGAACTCACTTGCAAACTCCTGAATCTCTCCCTCTCCACTTTTATCCGCCGCGCCATCCACAACGTCAAGATCGAGAAAACGGTCATCGTTGCCGGCGGCGGAGAAGCGACCCTGACTGCTGTTTCCACTTTGCTTGCCCAGTGCAGCAAGGTGGGCAGCAATCTCAACCAGCTTGCAAGGCACTTCAATTCCGGCGGTGCAGACACCGAGCCGATCCGGGCGAAACTCCTTAACGAACTTGCAGACCTGACTGCATTTCGGCTCAACGCCGAGAAAGTTCTGGGTGAACTGTATGGCAACGCTCAAGCATATCGCCTCTAAGAACTCGGACTACACCGCCATCGAAGCGTACCTCGTTTACCAGCACGATGCGTTCACCGGAAAGCAACTTCTGGATGAACAAGGCAAGCCGAAGCTGCGGGATTCGTATCTGCTCGGCACCCTTGAGTGCGGCGATTTCTCGTTTGCAACGGCCTGTCTGCTGGCGAACCGCAAGTATGGCAAGAACACCCAGCATGGTGATATTAAGAGCCATCAATATATCATCAGCTTTGACCCACGAGATGCAGCCGACAATGGCTTGACCATGGAAAAGGCACAGGCACTTGGCTTGAAATTCTGCGAAGAAAACTTTCCCGGTCATCCTGCCATCGTCTGCACTCACCCGGATGGGCACAACCATTCGGGAAACATCCACGTCCACATTGTGATCGGCAGTATCCGCACACGAGAGGTGGAACGTAAGCCCTATATGCAAAAGCCCCGTGACTGGCGTGAGGGTATGAAGCACTCCAGCACAGCCCAGACCATGCGGCACTTGCGTGTTGAGGTTATGGAACTGTGCGAGGGTGCCGGACTGTACCAGATCGACCTGCTCAACGGCTCGAAAGAGC
>ERZ791737.1392-NODE-1392-length-11644-cov-13.689792_pt1 | contig 11644 bp, 9 predicted proteins | sample MGYA00510042_ERZ791737 | MGnify/ENA primary metagenome ERZ791737 (study PRJEB30046, sample SAMN00791965) | human gut metagenome | study: EMG produced TPA metagenomics assembly of the A metagenome-wide association study of gut microbiota in type 2... | reverse complement strand
CTTTATTCTTTGCTGGGAAAGGAAGTAAACTTCGTCCTTGGATTCTGGGAGGATTTGGTGTAGTGATTGCTTGTAATCTCGTGTTGTTGCTGTTCTTCTATATTTAAAGAGGCTTTTAGGTATAAAACAACTGTTATTTGTATGGACGAGATAGATTCTTAGATTTATTTTAGAATAAAATGCTCATGTATATAATTCCATAAAAATATCCCTATCTATTTTTACTTGATATTAATAGATAGGGATATTTGTAGAAAGAGCCTTTACCAAGACCAGTCGCTCTCTTTGTAATTTGCTTCTACTGCTGTCTCGATCTCATCAGGTAGATTATGATAGAAATCAAGCCCGGTTATGGATTCTAACTCATCGATAGATTTTGCACATGCTTTAATATTTTTTGATTTGTCGCTTTTGTGCTCTATATAAAATCCAATAGCTTTGTACTGTCCATTCTTGTAAGATAAGATTGTACTGAAGTAATATTTAGGTATCTTGACACCATACGTACCTGTTTCCAGTATTGCATAATCTATGGATGTTCCTTTCACAATGTAAGTTGTATCTTGAGGATTTGACACCTTTGCCCACTCCTGTACTTTGTTCTCTATCGCATCCCAAGTACTTCCACCTTGGTTGAATCCGGTTATTAGTTGCGGACTGATATTAGAATAATAGAATGTCTGACTATTTGCTTCACGGCTATATAATCTGTCACTTGAAGCTACCATGTGTCCTCTATTATACGGTGAATAGTAGTCTTGTTTGTCAGTCCTGTATTGTGCCGGAATATTAGTATCTGGTTTATAATCGTCTTTACGATCCACATTCTTTTGAGAAGTCACATTGTCAAAAGTCAATGCTACCCAACGTACATGTTTTTTCGTACAATCGTATTCATAACTGTAAGTGACAGTCTTTTTTCCATTCTCTGTAGTTGTCCAGGTATGAAAAATGTTCATGCTTCCACCTTTCAGTTTAGGAATTTCGATTCTTCCTGCATACCCTGATGGATTAGGGTCCGGATCTGGATCAGGATTTGAACCATTGCCTGCTAATTGTTTGAGTGTGAATTTGGCCTCCTCTTTTCCGGCTGTGATTGTAATAATGACACTTCGTTCAGCTCCGGTATTTGCTTTCATATATCCGCTGATTGAGCCGTTTCCATTGCCGGATGTTCTACTCAACGTGCACCAAGTCTCACTACTTGAAGCCTGCCATGTGCCGTCAGCTTTTACACGAATGATAAATCCGCCTCCGTTTCCATTGATTTGCGTTTGGTCTATAGAGGCGATTCTTTGATTCGTATTGCCCGGATTATCAGGGAGTTCGGGAGAATCCTGTTCACTACATGAGATTGCTGTGTTACAGGTTATGAACAGGATGAATAGTTTAAATAATGCTTTTGTCATTTCATTTCTTTGATTAAATAAATAATAGTAGGCAAGTGATCGCTATATCCGTTTAGCCATACACCACCTGCTTGTGTCCGTTTAGGATATCCTTTGTATTTCCCTTCTTTTTGGAACATAAAATCACGGCGGAAAATTTCATGTTTATAAAACTTCAGTGTGCTGCGGTCAGTACCTAGTAGATTTCCGGTAAATACGATTTGATCGAACAGATTCCATTTACCTTTGTACATCAGAGTTCCGTATCCTTTCTTCAAAGTATCCCACCACGGATTGTACAAGTCTGTAGGACCTACATCAGCAGGTTTCCGCTTAGCTCCAAGTGCTACAGCCATACTTTTATCCATCGGGTCATCGTTCATATCCCCCATGATAACAATTTTGGCTGCGGAGTCTTCCCTTAACAGTGAGTCTTTGATAGCTCTTACCTGTTCTCCTGCACGTTCACGTGCTGGAGAAGCCGCTGCTCTCGAAGGCCAGTGATTGACGATAAAGTGCATCTTCTCTCCTGCAATATTACCGCTGGCAATCAGGAAACCGCGCGTCTTATGTATCGTGTCATTGATATATACATAAGGTACGAGCTTGCTATTCGTCAGTTCAAATAGTTTGGGATTATAGAAAAAAGCACAGTCCACACCACGTTGGTCTTCTCCTTCGTAGTGAACATACTGGTAACCTCTGTCCGCTAAAGTAGGTTGTTTCAGTATGTCTTCTAATACTCTGTAATTTTCGATTTCAGAAACGCCGATAATGGCGGGACCCATTGGCAACTTGTCGGTACTTAACAGGCTTAATATTTCCGACATGTTTTTCAGCTTAGCCTTATACTTCATCGTATTCCACTGATTAGTACCGTTAGGAAGATACTCGTAGTCATTCTTACCTTCATCGTGAATGGTATCAAACAAATTCTCCATATTGTAGAACGCTACACTGTAGAGGGCAAATTTCTTTTCCTGTCCATAGGCCATGAGGACGAAAAGAGCGAGTACACCTAAAGTCATTAAGCTTTTTTTCATCTTTGAAATTGATTTTAAAAGTGGGTAATTTGTCATTTGTATGACAAATATCTAAAAAGAAAACGAAAAACCCACCCTTACGAGTTACTTTTTTTGTAAAAAACATTGTTATTTATAAAATTCTTTGTTATTTTGCGTAACAGCTTATTTCATTTGTATTGCAAAGCGAAAGACCAATTAACATTAATATAAATTAAATTATGAAACAACGACTAGGGTTAGCGATCGTGCTATTTTGCTTAATGCCAGCACTTTTTGCTCAGCAAAAGGCAAAGCAAAACGCCCGTGAGGACAATGCTTCTTTCATGTTTACAGAATCACAATTGAATGAGGATGATGATGCAGCACAGAGCACATCTGCATTGGTCACTTCTAACAATGATGTTTATCTGTCAAATGTAGGTTATCTGTTTAGCCCAATGAGATTTCGTGTGAGGGGATATGATTCCCAGTATAGTGACATGTATATCAATGGGGTACAGTTTAATGATGCAGAAACAGGACGTTTCAGTTACGGATTAATAGGAGGATTGAACGATGCTACCCGTAATAAGGAGGGGATCGGTCCTTTTGAAATTAACAACTTTACTTTCGGAGCCATAGGGGGAGCTTCCAATATCAATTTACGCGCCAGCCAATATGCGGCCGGTTCAAAACTAACCTTATCAGGTAGTAACCGCAACTATATCTTGCGTGGAATGTATACTTATTCTACAGGTCTGATGAATAATGGATGGGCCTTTACCGGTTCATTGGGATATCGTTGGGGTAACGAGGGAAATATTGAAGGAATCAAGTACAACTCTTTTTCTTACTTCCTCGGTGCAGAGAAAGTATTCAATGATCGCCATAGTCTTTCTTTGGCAACTTGGGGAACACCTACAGAGAGAGGGCAGCAAATGGCGGCAACTGAAGAAGCCTATTATTTAGCAAACAGTCATTATTATAATCCGAACTGGGGATATCAGAATGGAGAAAAAAGAAATGCGCGTATTGTACGCCAGTTCGAGCCATCAGCCATCGCTTCATGGAATTTCACCATTGATGATAATAAGAAACTGGTGACGAGTGCCGGATTCAAATATTCCAATTATGGCAAAAGTGCTTTGGGCTGGAATGGTAATGCAGCCGATCCGCGTCCGGATTATTATAAAAAGTTGCCTAGCTCTATCTTCGACGTGTGGGAATCCGTTCCTACTGCCGATGAACTGCAGCAGTTTAATGAGGTTACTGATAATTGGAAGAATAATAAAGCTTATCGTCAGTTGGATTGGGATGCTCTTTATTTTGCCAATAAACAAGCGAATGCATTAGGTAAAGAGACGCTTTATTATGTGGAAGAACGTCACGACGACCAGTTAGCTTTCAACTTAAGTTCTGTATTCAATCATCAATGGAATGAGCGCAATAGCTATGTTGCCGGAATTGCAGTGAATACAACCAAAGGTATGCATTATAAGAAAATGAAAGACTTGCTGGGTGGACAACTTTATACGGATGTCGACAAGTTCGCAGTACGTGACCATGGCGCTAGTTCCAGCATGGTGCAGAATGACCTCGATAATCCTAACCGTCGTATTGGTGAAGGTGATAAATTTGGTTATGACTATAACATCTATGTGAATAAGCAGAGCGCATGGGTACGTTATCAGGGTAATAATGGTGGATCATTAAATTATTTTGCTTCCGGTAAAATCGGATCTACACAAATGTTCCGTGATGGCTTGATGAGAAACGGACGTGCGCCATTGAAATCACTAGGTAGTAGCGGTACGGCGAAGTTCCTAGAAGGCGGTATAAAAGCTGGTCTGAATTGGGCTATCAATGGCAATCATTCCTTTACGTTGAATGCCGGATATGAAGAACGTGCACCGCTGGCTTACAATTCTTTCATCGCTCCGCGTATTAAGAACGATTTTGTGAGAGATTTGAAAACAGAGCGTATCATTGGTGGTGATTTGACTTACAACTTCAATACTCCTTGGGTGATGGGACGTTTGACGGGTTATTACACTCGTTTCCAGAATCAAGTAGAAATGGATGCTTTCTATAACGATAGCGAAGCACGTTTCACTTATCTTTCTATGAACGGTATTGAAAAGGAACATTGGGGAATAGAAGCTGCTGCTACCTTTAAATTGACAAGTGAGCTGTCATTAACAGCTATCGGTACTTGGAGCGAAGCTAAGTATACCAATAATCCGGATGCTGTGTTGACGTATGAAAGTGAGAATGAGTCAAACCTCGACCGTGTTTATGCTAAAGGTATGCGTGCCAATGGCACTCCGCTTTCTGCTTATAGTCTTGCTTTGGATTATAACGTAAAAGGTTGGTTCTTCAATTTGACAGGAAATTATTATGATCGTGTATATATCGATTTCTCAAGCTATCGTCGTCTTGGCAGTGTATTGGATAAGAATGGTGCTGGTGTAGATGCTAACGGAAATCCGGTTCTCAATGTACCGGGTCAGGAGAAACTGGATGGCGGATTTATGTTGGATGCTTCTATTGGAAAATATATCCGTTTGCGCAATGGAAAGAGCATTAGTCTCAATTTAAGTTTGACTAATATCCTGAACAATACAGATTTGCGTACAGGTGGTTTCGAACAAAACCGTGATGATAATTACAAAGACGGTGACGCACGTGTTTACAAGTTTTCCAAGAATTCTAAGTATTTCTACGCATTCCCGTTCAATGCTTTCTTGAACATTGGTTATAGATTTTAAGAATGTGTAGTTATCAATCCAAAACAAAAAGAAAGGAAGAAACAATTATGAAGAAATTACTATCTATATTATGTACCGGATTACTGCTATGTGGCGCAGGCCTCACTTCCTGTGAGAACTATGATAATCCGGTGACGGGAAATGCTTATGGCAATAACTCGATCCCGGAAGGACGTACGATTTCAATAGCGGCGTTGAAAGAGAAATACAATGATTTCATCGATACAAGTACTGATACGTATACTACTATTGAGGATGAGACACGTATTGAAGGTGTAATTATTGGAGATGATGAAAGTGGAAACATCTACAAACAGCTTGTTGTTGGTGATGAAACAGGTGCTATTATTGTAGGAGTCAATACTTCTGGATTATATGCTTTCTGTCCGGTAGGTCAAAAAGTCGTAATAGACTGTAAGGGATTGCAAATCGGTAGTTACCGTAAGCTTGCACAAATCGGTTCAATTTATGAAGGTAAAGTGGGACGTATGCCCGAATATGTATGGAAACAGCATGTACGTTTGATTAATGAACCGAAGTTGTTTTATGATGAATTGAGACCTTTGGAGATTTCTACGGCTGCTGAACTGACCGCTGTGGATATGAAGCATGCACCATTACTTGTTACATTAAAAAATGTCAGTTTCCCGGATGCAAATGGTACTGTAACTTATGCAGCAGAGGAAGATGTCGCCAATCCAAATCTTTCTTTTGTAGAACGCAATATCAACTATGCTGATGGTACTAAGTCTGCGGCTGTGGCACATACCAGTATCTATGCTAACTTCTCAAAAGATATTCTTCCGCAAGGAACTTTAAATGTGACAGGTATACTGACCCGATATAACAATGCTTGGCAATTGATTATTCGTACAGGCAGTGATGTAAAACGTAATAAATAATTCAAATAACAATATACAATTATGAAAAAGTTTCTAAATGCTTTATTCTTGACACTGCTTGCAGTGTTTACATTTAGTTCATGTAGTGATGTACCGGCTCCTTATGATATATTGGGAGAAGGTGATGTTCCGGGGCTGACGGGTGATGGTTCTAAAGATAATCCATATACTGTATCAGATTTAAAAGCTAAGGCTGATGGTACTACTGTAGCTTGGGTGCAAGCATATATTGTAGCAGGTATTAAGTCTTCTACCGATATGTCCATAAGTTCTGAAAATGATGTTGTTTTTGGAACACAACCCACAGATGTGAAAGCTACTGCATTCCTGATTGCGGATGACCGTGGAGAAAGCGATTATAAGAATTGTTCAGCGGTTAATTTAAGTGGTAAAACTGCTGGCTGCTCTGAAGTTAAGGCAGCTTTAAATTTGGTTGATAATGCAACAACTCCTCTTCCTCGTTTAGTGACTTTGAAAGGAACCTTAGTAAAAAACACATGGGGATTGCCGGGATTGAAAGAAGTTACAACTGCGATATTGGAAGACGGTACTGTTGTTGGTGAGGGTGGTGATGAGCCTACGCCTCCGGTTGGTGGAGTTACATTCTTTGAAGAATCATTTGCTTCAGATAAAGGTGCATTTACTATTGAAGATAAGACACGTCCTACTAAAGTTTCAGAAATTTGGAAATGGGAGTCATATACACCGGAAGGTGGCACAGCTAGTACATATATGAAAGCTAGTGCCTATATTTCTGCAACAGAAAAAGAAGCATCAGAAAGTTGGTTGATATCTCCTGTTGTAAATTTGACAAAAGCGACCAAAGCTTCATTGACATTTGAACATGCTCATAAATTCTGTGGTGATCCTGCAAAAGAGTTGACTATATGGGTGAAGGAAAGTACTGCTTCTGATTGGACTCAAGCTACTATACCAACTTATGGAACTAATCAGAATTGGACATTTGTTTCTTCTGGTAATATTGACCTTGCTAGCTATATCGGTAAAAATATTCAATTTGCTTTTAAATATATAAGTACTACTTCTGCTGTAGGTACATGGGAAGTGAAGAATGTAAAGATTATTGGAGAAGGTGAAGGAGGCGGTGAGCAGCCAACACCTCCCGGTGAAGAGGGTACTAAAATCTTTGTAGAGACTTTTGGTACAGTTACTGCTAATACAAATGTAGAAGGTTATACAGGCTGGAGTAATTCAGACTTTACTTTTAGTGTAAATAATGCAAAGGTGAATCTTCGTACAATTCTTCATAAAACAGAAGCAAACAAGACGGAATCTACAGAAAAAATTAATCATATTTGGTTCCCGAACGCAGGTGATAATACGTTTACGATTTCTAATATTAATGCGGCAGGCTATAATAAGTTTGTTTTGTATTATGAGGAAGCTGCAAATACGTACGATGTCGGTTCTTCGATTGATCTGAATGTGTTGAAAATAAAATTCAATGGTACGGAAGTGGTAGCTGATAGTAAGATTGTAACTGCAACGGTGAAGGCTGCCGATGCTAATATATTTTACGAAATGCAGGTAGAACTAAATGTAGAGGGAACTGCAAATTCTACATTAGAGTTCTCTGCTTTAGCTGCTGATAATACTTTAGGATTGCGTTTAGCTAACATTAGATTGTATGCTGTAGGGGAAGGTGGAGGAACAGAACCTGAACCTACAGGAAATCTATTGACTAACTCTGGATTTGAAAATTGGACAGCTGATACTCCTGATGATTGGGCGAGAGTTTCGGTGACTTCTGCCAATACATGGGAAAAGAGTACTGATGCGTATAATAATAGTAGTTATTCTATTTTAATTAAAGGAAATACTTCGAATAATCGTTTTGGTGCTAAGGAAGTACAGTTAGAAGTTGGAAAATATACTATTGATGTATATGCTAAGATTGCCGATAGTGCTTCTAGTGGAGCAAAACTTAAAACGGGAATCGTGCCTATTAACGAAGTAGGTTCTCCTGGTACATATAATTATGGTGAGACAACTCAGACTGCATTTGAACTAACTGATAGTTGGGCGGTTTATACAAACACAATAGAGGTAAAGGCTGCTGGTTTATATTCTGTGTTTTTAGTAAACGCTAAAAGTGGCTCAAATAAAAATGTGTTGCTTGATGATGTGACTCTTAGAAAGGCTGTGGAATAATATTAAATTTGAGTTTTAAATAAAAATTATAAAAGCTGTCGTTCTGAAGAGAACGACAGCTTTTATAATAAAAGAATATAATATGTTATATACAAAAAAAATATGGATTGGGTTGAGCCTGTTATGTATAAGCTTCTGTGCTTGTGATAAAGACGAGAACAACAACTCCAATAATTTTGCCACCGGCATCGTAGAACTTCCTGCTCTCCGCAATGGAGCAAACGATGTATTCATAACCCACTCTACTACTTTCAAAGGGCAGAAAGTAACCTCTTTCAGTATGGAATACGATAAGAGTAAGAAGCATTCTCGTTGGGTTGCTTTTCGATTCGATAATCAAACTAAACTGCAAGAGGCAACCCGTAGTGATGAATTTATTCCGGACCCTTCTCTTGATATGGAATATCAACGTACTCAAGCAGATTTTGGGAAAAAAGGTTATGATAGAGGGCATCTTTGTGCTTCTGCCGACAGACTTTATCAACAAGAAGCTAACGACCAAACCTTTTATTATACGAATATGAGTCCGCAACGGAACAATTTTAATACAGGTGTTTGGTTGGCATTGGAAGGGCAAGTACAGTCATGGGGGCGTAGCTGTACAGCTTCAGATACCTTGTATGTAGTAAAAGGCGGAACGATTGATAAGGAAGAACAGGTCAAAGAATATATAGGTGGCGACCGTAGCAAGCCTGTTCCTAAATATTATTATATGGCTTTGTTGTTTAAAAAGGGAGATTCTTTCAAAGCAATTGCTTTCTGGATGGAACATACAGACAGCAAACCGTCAAAAACAATAAAACTTGTTGACTATGCATTATCAATAGATGAACTGGAAGAAAAGACAGGAATCGATTTCTTCCCAAATCTGAATGATAATCTGGAAAATGCACTTGAGGCTACGTATTCAACAAAAGCGTGGCCGGGATTGGAATAAGATCACCACGTTAATAATAACAGTCTCTTTTCAAGGCGGGGTATACTTCAGGATTCTACCACCCATTTTTCGATATTACGGGTTTTCTCACTGAAGTTAATTCCTATCTTGAATAGTTTCCGTCCATCCGCTTCGAAAGGTAGCGCATAGCGTTTGTCATTAATTTGCTGCAAAGCCTCTTCTGCTGTTCCGTTTAGCTTGAATTCCATTATATAAATGAACTTCTCTGTCTGTAGCACGAGATCTATACGCCCGTCATTAGTGTGGTATTCCACCTTGGTATAGAAGCCAACCAGCTTGAAAACGATGAAAAGTACGTTCTCATAATGTAGTTCCTGCTCCCGGATTACTTCGTAAGTCGTATCGGCAAAGAAACTCTGCAGGCGGTGGAAGAAAGAATCATAATCTCCCGTTTCTACTTCACGGACGAATTTTTGAACTTCAAATGGGGATTCCACCTTATTCACATTCGCGTAAAAAGGAAGCAGAAAGCGAATGAATCCTTCTTCTACTTCACGGTTGGGGAAACCTAAACGGTATATGCCAAAACGTTCGTCATATCCTTTAATGGTGAGGTATCCGCTTTGGTAAATCACTGGAATCGGGTTGGTTGATTCGGAGTCGATGCTATTCAGTACTTGTGCATCAGTTTCTTCGTGTGCCATCCGTTCCAGATCATAATGATGCTTTTTTAGTAACTTAACCAGATAGGTAGGTGTGCCCGTTTCAAACCAATAGCTACCGAACTCTTTATATTTGAAAGCATTGAGCAGACTAAACGGATTATATATGCCGATAGAATTATGCGTAAAGTGATAACCGTCATAACAGTCTTTTAATTCTGTACAGAGCCTATCATATGTTATTCCGCGTGCATCTGCGAATTCATGAAGTTCTGTTTCCAGATTTTCGTGAATTTCCTGGTCGCTGACACCGCAGATTTCAACATAATCCTTCCGCATTGATATGTCATCCAGATTATTCAAGTCGCTGAACACGCTGACTTTGCCGAACTTGGTGACACCGGTCAAGAACGCGAACTTTATGCACCCATCCATTGTTTTAAGTGCCCCATAAAAAGGTTTTAAAGTATCCCGGAATTTCTTTTGTAGCTCTTCGTTACCGATGGCTTGCAGCATAGGTTTATCATATTCATCTACCAGAATGACTACGCGCTGTCCTGCCTGCTTGCAGGCGCGTTCAATGATGCCGGCGAAACGCAGGGAAAATGACCGTTCGGATGGCTCGGCTCCATAGAGCTTTTCCCAAGCAGTCAGCGATTTTTCGAGTATATTATCCAGGCTCTCCAGAGTGTCATATTTCTCGATATTAAGGTCCAGATGTAGTATCGGATATTTAATCCAATCCTTTTCCAACCTTTCTACAGCCAGTCCTGCGAACAGTTCCTTTTTCCCTTGAAAATAGGCTTCAAGAGTAGAGATGAGCAGACTCTTTCCGAAGCGGCGCGGGCGGCTTAAGAAATAATAACTACCGGTTTTTACCATTTGATACATCAATGCCGTTTTATCAATATAGAAATAGCCGTCATTACGAATCTTTTCGAAATTCTGTATGCCAATGGGATAAATTTTAGTGCTCATATACTCCGGTTTTATAAATCAATTACACAAAGGTAATAAATTTCCGGGTACTTCATTGCTTTTAAAAAGAGGAAAGTATAAGTATAGTTGCTTTTAACTGAATGAGGTGTAGAAAACAGTACGTACTGTTTGTGCAGAAACGAGTTAAACGGTACGCTAATGAATGGGTCAAGGGTGAGGGATGGTGAGGGTAGATTTATAACCTTTTATTTTATTATTTTCTATACTATCTCCTTTTTTATCTATAAAAAAAAATACGAAAGTTATAAATCTACCCTCACCATCCCTCACCTTTGACCCATATCTTATAATAAAAAGATAACGGGGAATCTTAAAAACTCAATCGTCTTTTTCAGATTTATCACAACGTTTTCAGAATACTCCATTATTTTATTCAAAACAGTCTGGAATGAATCAAATTTCAGGGATATGGCTGTCCTGAACCAAATCTCCCAGGAATTACAATTGGGCCGGTTTGCTGAATATACATAACTTCCAGCATTTATTCCCATATTTCCACCACATTAAAAAAATATGTATATCTTTGTCGTACGCTTTCTGCTCATCAGCGTGATGAAACTAGTAGAAGGCGCTATATATTACTTAATTGAGTATATGTGTATTATCTCTCTCTTCCTAAAATTAGCAACTTTTGTACGGAGAGATGATTCGACAGATACTCCACGTTAACGACTGTATATCAACATATCCGGTAAAGATGTGTTATATATAAACGATTGACGTGGGTGTCTGTTGTTATCATTGTCTAGTACAAGGGTATTGCTAGCCTTAGGAGGTAGATAATGGTGCAACAGCATCCACGTATTCTATGCTAATATCCTAATCTCTTATTCCGTTTAACAATAAATTAA
>ERZ791737.1390-NODE-1390-length-11659-cov-24.066270_pt1 | contig 11659 bp, 7 predicted proteins | sample MGYA00510042_ERZ791737 | MGnify/ENA primary metagenome ERZ791737 (study PRJEB30046, sample SAMN00791965) | human gut metagenome | study: EMG produced TPA metagenomics assembly of the A metagenome-wide association study of gut microbiota in type 2... | reverse complement strand
TTTCGCTTGAAAAGAAATCTCCGGAGTTGTCCTCGCTCAACAAAAACTGGCGTTCGTCCAAACACGCGACCGGAGGCACACCGGGAATAAAAAATAGGTAAGAGTATACATATCTATGATAAATTCCCTACTTTTGTAGACAAAGATAAACTTATTCGAATCATTCATCCTCAAACGAATTTAAATAGCAGATATGAGTCCAGCCGTTATATCTATCACTATTGTGGCATACTTTATAATCCTGTTCACTATCTCTTATATAGCAGGACGCAAAGCTGACAATGAAGGGTTCTTCGTAGGAAACCGTAAATCGGCATGGTATGTTGTTGCCTTTGCCATGATTGGTTCCACCATTTCGGGAGTTACTTTTGTATCTGTTCCGGGCATGGTACAAGCTAGCAGTTTCTCTTATCTGCAAATGGTACTCGGCTTTATAGTCGGACAGTTTATTATCGCCTTTGTGCTTGTTCCACTGTTCTATCGGATGAATCTGGTTTCTATCTATGAATATTTGGAGAACAGATTCGGAGCTTCATCCTATAAAACAGGAGCATGGTTCTTCTTTATCTCAAAGATGCTGGGAGCTGCCGTTCGACTATTTCTGGTATGCCTGACGCTGCAACTGCTGATCTTCGAGCCTTTCCATCTTCCTTTCCTGTTGAATGTCATACTTACCGTATTTATAGTATGGCTCTATACTTTCCGGGGCGGAGTGAAATCATTGATATGGACGGATGTATTGAAAACATTCTGCCTGGTAGTCTCTGTGATACTATGTATCTATTATATAGCCTCCAACTTGCACCTCAACTTTAGCGGCCTGATTACTACCATATCAGATAGTGACTTCTCCAAAACATTCTTCTTCGACGATGTTAATGACAAACGCTATTTCTTCAAGCAATTCCTAGCAGGAGTGTTCACTGTCATTGCTATGAACGGACTCGACCAGGATATGATGCAACGCAATCTTAGCTGCAAGAATTTCCGGGATTCACAGAAGAATATGATTACCAGTGGAATCTCACAGTTCTTTGTCATTCTGCTTTTTCTGATGCTGGGAGTACTGTTATATACGTTTACAGCACAGCAAGGCATTGGGAATCCGGAAAAAAGCGACGAGTTGTTTCCGATGATTGCTACCGGAAATTATTTTCCCGGCATAGTCGGAATATTATTCATTATCGGACTGATAGCCTCCGCCTATTCTGCAGCGGGTTCTGCCTTGACGGCACTGACCACTTCCTTTACTGTAGATATTTTACATGCACAGAAAAAAGGAGAGGCGGCACTTAGCCAAATACGCAAACATGTACATATCGGTATGGCAGTTGTGATGGGAGCAGTCATTTTCGTATTCAATCTGCTGAACAACACCAGTGTGATTGATGCGATTTACACATTGGCCAGTTATACGTATGGCCCTATCTTAGGACTGTTCGCTTTCGGCATCTTCACCAAGAAACAAGTTTATGATAAATATATTCCGTTGGTAGCTATCGCTTCTCCTATTCTTTGCTATATCCTTCAAAGAAATTCGGAAGCATGGCTCAACGGTTACCAAATTAGTTACGAGTTGTTGATAATCAATGCCCTGTTCACATTCCTTGGACTCTGTTTGTTCATCAAAAGACAAGACAAAGAAACATCTTACACAACTCATACTACAAAACAAAAAGTAAAATAATGAAAACAACAATCAACTGTTTTCTTCCTTTCAGCCGGTTGGAAGAAACTGTGCAAACAGTTAAGGAGTTACGTGCATCGACGCTGGTAGACAAAATTTATTTATTGGCATCGCCAATTACCAATGTCTGTATTCCCGGATGCGAACTCATCTCTGTAGAGAAAATGCAGTCTACACAAGCGATGCGAGCTATTGCAGATCATTCTGATAAAACATATACCTTGCTTTATACCAAACACACTGCACTAAAAATAGGCATGTTCGCTCTTGAAAGAATGGTTCAAGTAATGGAAATGACCCAAGCTGGCATGGTATATGCAGACCATTACCAACAGATAGACGGTGTGCAAAAAACAGCTCCGGTCATTGATTACCAACCCGGTAGCCTGCGTGACGACTTCAATTTCGGCTCGGTTTTACTGTTCAATGCCAACGCATTCAAGGAAGTTATAGAAAATACAGAAGAGGAATATCAATATGCAGGCTTGTATGATTTGAGACTCAAAATATCCCAAAAGAGCAAACTGGTACACATCAACGAATATCTATATACCGAAGTAGAAAGTGACAAGCGGAAAAGCGGTGAGAAGCAGTTCGATTATGTAGACCCTAAAAACCGTCAGGTACAGATTGAAATGGAACAGGCATGCACCAACCATTTGAAGGAAATTGGCGGATATCTTTATCCTATCTTCCGTCCCGTAGACTTTTCTTCTCACACTTTTGAATATGAAGCTTCTGTCATTATACCCGTACGCAACCGTATTCGCACAGTCAAAGATGCCGTACGCTCGGCACTGAACCAGCAAACGACCTTTCCGTTCAATGTCATTGTCATCGACAATCATTCAACAGACGGGACCAGTGAAGTTCTCCATGAACTTAGTTCGGACAAGCGGCTGATTCACGTCATTCCCGAAAGAGATGACCTCGGTATAGGCGGATGTTGGAACATAGGTATCCATCACGAGAAATGCGGAAAGTTTGCCGTCCAACTTGATAGCGATGACGTGTATAAAGACGAACATAGCCTGCAAATCATCATTGATACTTTCTATAAACAGAAATGTGCAATGGTAATCGGCACTTATATGATGACTAACTTTGATATGCAGGAAATTGCCCCCGGCATCATCGATCATAAGGAATGGACGCCCGACAACGGACGAAATAATGCATTACGTATCAACGGTCTGGGAGCTCCCCGTGCATTCTACACTCCCATTCTTCGGGAAATCAAAGTCCCGAACACAAGCTATGGAGAAGATTATGCTCTTGGATTGAAAATTTCACACGATTATCAGATAGGCAGAATATACGACGTGATTTACCTTTGCCGCCGTTGGGAAGGCAACTCGGATGCTGCACTGCCTGTTGAGAAAATCAACCAGAATAATCTATATAAAGACCGACTTCGTACGTGGGAATTGGAACAGCGCATCCTGCAACAAGAAACGACATTAGAGAAAATTCAGCAAAAAATCGAACAGTTATTCCAAAAGCAAACTCTTTCTTGGGAACTAGCCAAAGAGAATTACCAAGCATTGGAACAGTATCGGTCACGAACAAAAGAAATATCCAAATGGTTTGGTAATCAAGGTTTAGCTGCGAACCTATTCCTTAATCCGAAACGTATTCTTTCGGCTACCGCACAGACAAACACTGCCTCCATTCATTCACGACCTTGCTTCCTCTGCCAAACAAACCGACCGCAGGAACAAGAGTTCATCAGTTATAGGAATTATCAGATACTGGTTAATCCCTATCCCATATTCAAACACCACTTTACAATTGTAGATAAGGAACACAAGTCGCAATCCATAGTCGGGCGTTTTAAAGATATGATAGAATTCACCGACATAATGAGAGAATACTTCCTTTTGTATAATGGACCGGAATGTGGAGCTTCCGCTCCCGATCATGCCCATTTTCAAGCTTGCAGTAAAGAGGAAAGAATGCAAGGACCATATTGCGATCACATAGATTTAATAGATAACGACAAGGTGCAAATTAGTTATGAAGATTTCCCGTACAGTTTCATCAGGATTCAGGCGAAAAACAAGACAACAATGTCGAAAACCTTTCATCTGATTTACGACATTTTAGCTGCCAATAATAACGGAAAAGAACCAATGATGAATATTCTTGCCTGGTATGGTTTGGAACGCACCAAAGAGGATTTTGGAAAGAACTATGACGATGAATTTGAGTCAGTGGCCGAACACCCTTACAATTGTATTATCTTCTTACGCAGCAAACATCGTCCTGACTGCTATTACGCAAAAGGGGACGAACAAATTATCATCAGTCCTGCTATTGCTGAAATGAACGGCATATTCCCTATAGTACGTGAAGAGGATATGGAGAAACTGACTCCTGAAAAGGTATATGAGATCTATCGGGAAATATCTATATCCAAAGAAAAACTGCAAAAAATATTAGAACGTATTAAGGCTGTATTATGACTCAACCTCAAATAACAGTTGGTATCCTTTCCGGGAAAGAGATTGAATTCTCTTTCCCGGTGAAATTTAGTTCTTCTGTCGGAACGGAAATTTCCGGGACACAGAAAGTTATTTATCAGGATGGGAAGATTCATTGGCAAGGGAAAGAGTACGACGAATTATCCTTCATTCCTCCACAAAATGCACATGCTTTCTTTGAACTGAAAGATGTGACCATCGGAATCAACTTCCATTGGGAACGCAAAGAAGTCCAGAAATTCAAAGGGGAATTAAAGATTATCATCGAAGGAGAACAACTAACCGCCATCAATGTGATTTCCATTGAAGAATATCTTACCAGTGTAATTTCATCCGAAATGAGCGCAACAGCTTCTTTAGAACTACTAAAGGCTCACGCCGTCATCTCCCGAAGCTGGTTACTTAATAAGTTGAGAGTTGAGAATGGAGAGTGGAGAGTTACTGTGCAGCCGGATAGCGCAGCCCACTCTCCACTCTCCACTCTCCATTCTCAATTTATAAAATGGTATGACCATGAAGCACATAGAAATTTCGATGTATGTGCCGATGATCATTGCCAGCGTTATCAGGGAATTACACGAGCCTCAACACCACAAGCCATCGAAGCAGTCTCCGCCACGCGGGGGGAAGTGCTGATGTATAAAGGAGCGATTTGTGATGCCCGTTTCTCTAAATGTTGTGGCGGAGCTTTTGAAGAGTTCCAAAATTGTTGGGAAAACGTAAAGCATCCTTATCTAATCAGACAACGGGATAGCAAGACTGAAAAACAACTTCCCGATTTGACCATAGAGGCAGAAGCTGATAAATGGATACGTACCTCACCTGTTGCTTTTTGTAATACGCAGGATAAGAAAATTCTAAGCCAAGTACTAAACAACTACGATCAGGAAACGGCAGACTTCTATCGTTGGAAAGTCAGTTATTCGCAGCAGGAGCTTTCAGAACTGATTCATCAACGTTCAGGGATTGATTTCGGACAAATTCTGGATTTAATTCCTATAGAACGTGGAACGTCGGGACGTCTTGTCCGATTGAAAATTGTAGGAACCTTGCGAACGCTTATTATCGGGAAAGAACTGGAAATACGCCGTACCTTATCTACTTCTCATCTGTATAGTTCCGCCTTCGTAGTAGACAAGGAATATGAGGAAAAAGGACATAAAGAAGATAAAATCCCTTCACGATTCATCCTTACCGGAGCCGGATGGGGGCATGGAGTAGGACTTTGCCAGATTGGTGCTGCCGTAATGGGAGAGCAAGGTTACAAATATGAAGAAATACTGTCTCACTATTACCCCGGAAGTACACTCGAAAAACAATATCAATAAAAAAGAATAATACCATGACACCCCCCACTACAAAAAGAAATCCCTGGAGCTGGATACCCACCCTCTACTTCGCAGAAGGGCTGCCATACGTAGCGGTAATGACGATTGCTGTTATCATGTACAAGCGTTTGGGATTATCCAATACGGAAATAGCCTTATATACTTCCTGGCTCTATCTTCCTTGGACTATCAAACCGCTATGGAGTCCTTTCGTCGACTTGGTGAAAACGAAACGCGCCTGGATTATTGCCATGCAAGGTTTCATCGCTGCCGGATTTGCAGGAATAGCCTTCTTTATTCCGACTGCTCATTATGTACAGTTGACTCTTGCTTTTTTCTGGCTGTTGGCGTTCAGTTCCGCTACGCATGACATCGCTGCAGACGGTTTCTATATGCTCGGGCTCAATAATAAAGAACAATCTTTCTTTGTCGGTATTCGAAATACGTTTTATCGGCTTGCCAATATTTTCGGGCAGGGAATTCTAGTCATGCTGGCAGGATGGCTGGAAACATCACAGAACAATATTCCCTTGGCATGGAGTATTACATTCTACCTCCTTGCCGGATTATTTCTGGCTCTTACTATCTATCATCGACTTATCCTCCCCCATCCTGATTCGGACATTAAACGTCCCGGACTCACACCGGGTAAGTTGTTGGGAGATTTTCTCCTGACCTTTGTCACATTCTTTCAGAAAAAGAACCTCGGTCTCATGTTCTTTTTCCTCCTCACCTATCGGTTGGGAGAATCACAGTTAGCCAAAATAGCTTCTCCTTTCCTGCTCGACACGACCGATAAAGGTGGACTGGGTTTATCCACAGCAACTGTCGGAATGATCTACGGTACCATAGGTGTCATAGCTTTATTGCTCGGTGGAATCATTAGTGGTTTCCTCGTTTCCCGTGACGGATTCAAGAAATGGATATTACCCATGGCATTAGCCATCAACATTCCCGATCTATTATATGTATGGATGGCTGCCGCCACCCCGGACAATCCTATATTTATAGCCATTTGTGTAGCGATCGAACAGTTGGGGTATGGTTTCGGCTTTACCGCTTATATGCTATATCTGATTTATATAGCAGAAGGTGAACATAAAACGGCACACTATGCTATCGGAACCGGATTTATGGCACTGGGCATGATGATTCCGGGGATGCCTGCCGGATGGATACAGGAACATCTCGGATACACAAACTTCTTTATCTGGGTCTGTATTTGTACCCTGCCCGGTATCGTCGCCTCATTAATGATTCGCAACCGACTGGAGGATTCTTTCGGAAAGAAACAATAAAAAACTCAAAGATATGATACTCATTGCAGATAGTGGTTCTACCAAAACCGACTGGTGCATCGTTTTCAACGGCACCCCAATCAAACGAATGGGAACGAAGGGAATTAATCCCTTCTTCCAATCAGAAGAAGAAATTCAACAAGAGCTGACACATTCCCTCCTGCCACAACTACCGGAAGGAACGATCAACTCCGTCTTTTTTTATGGTGCAGGATGCACTCCCGAAAAGGCTCCCGTCCTCCGGCGGGCTATTGCCGACAGCCTGCCCGTCATCGGGAACATCAAAGCCTACTCGGATATGCTTGCCGCTGCCCGCGGACTATGCGGACATGAAGCTGGGATTGCCTGCATCCTCGGCACAGGTTCCAATTCCTGTTTCTATAACGGTGAAGAGATTGTCAACAACATCTCCCCTCTTGGATTCATCCTGGGAGATGAAGGAAGCGGCGCAGTCCTAGGAAAACTACTGGTAGGCGATGTACTGAAAAACCAGCTTCCACCCGCCATCAAAGAAGCTTTCTTAAAACAGTTCGACCTGACGGCCCCCGAAATCATCGACCGTGTTTATCGCCAGCCTTTCCCGAACCGTTTTCTGGCTAGTCTCTCTCCCTTCCTTGCACAGCACTTGGAAGAACCAGCTATCCGTTCACTAGTACTCAACAGCTTTATCGCTTTTCTCCGCAGAAACGTGATGCAATATGATTATAAGCAATATCCGGTACATTTTATTGGTTCCGTAGCTCACTGTTACAAGGAGATTTTGCAGGAAGCTGCGCAAACAACAGGTATTCAAATCGGTAAGATTCTTCAAAGTCCGATGGAAGGACTGATTCAATACCATCAACAATAATTCTTTTACCTATTGTAATTTATAACTAGTAATTATAAAAATGCAGATAACCGAACAACCGTCCTTTTACGATCATCTGGAAAAGAAATCTGTGCGAGAGATCTTAGAAGATATCAACCAGGAAGATCAGAAAGTAGCGTTAGCCGTACAAAAGGCTATTCCACAAATTGAAGAGCTTGTCAATCAGATTGTGCCCCGCATGAAACAAGGCGGACGCATCTTTTATATGGGGGCCGGCACAAGCGGTCGCCTGGGAGTATTGGATGCTTCCGAAATTCCTCCTACTTTCGGAATGTCTCCCAACTGGATTATCGGATTGATTGCAGGAGGCGATACAGCCTTGCGCAATCCGGTAGAAGGAGCCGAAGATGATAAAAATCGAGGTTGGGAAGAACTCGTCGAACACCAGATCAACGAAAAAGACACCGTTATCGGCATTGCCGCTTCCGGCACTACCCCGTACGTAATCGGTGCTTTACGGGAAGCCCGTAAACACGGTATCCTGACAGGTTGTATCACCAGTAATCCCGATTCTCCAATGGCGGCAGAGGCAAATGTCGCCATCGAAATGATTGTAGGGCCGGAATATGTGACAGGCAGTTCCCGGATGAAATCGGGTACCGGACAGAAAATGATTCTGAATATGATTAGTACGTCGGTGATGATTCAACTCGGACGGGTGAAAGGAAATAAGATGGTAAACATGCAGCTTAGTAATCATAAACTGATAGAAAGAGGCACCAGGATGATTATGGAGGAACTAGGATTAAATCATGACCATGCACAAAAATTGTTACTGTTACACGGTTCGGTTAAGAATGCAATTGACGCTTACCGATATTCTCAAGATCATTAAAATCTCTACTTACTCTTGTTTAACCAACTTATATTATACGCATCACATACCAATCTTATTAATACGGAATATGACACATTAACCATCATTATTCATCCGACAGCCTCATAGATACAATACAAAAAGATTTTGAAACAAAATCAAAAACATTTATTGAACAAAGCAGTTTGTTCACACTTCTTCATTTTATCTCCGAAGAAAAAACTTCAAGAAAAAGTAGATTGGTATCAACAGTATAAATAATTGAAACATACCCAAAGCCCGTTCTTATCAATACCAACTATCTTTGCATCGTGTCACAGTACAGACAAAAAATAAACCATTCTTGGAATTTAAGACACAAAGAAGATAATTTCATTAAATATAGTATTTATGAAGAAGGATATTTGCATCATTTTGAGCCTGCTTTTATATACTTTTCAATTACCAATTATCTGCAAAGTAGAATATCCGGTTACAGTGAAACGTAAGATCAATGTAGAGACAAGTCAATTACTCACACTGATTGTATTTACATATAAATTTTGCAGTTCTTATTGTCAGCCGTCATTTCTATTCATTAGACAAATGATTTCCAGCACATTAGACGCTGACAATAAGCCCTGACAATAGGCTGACAATAACATTTTATAAGTTTTATTGTCAGCCTATTGTTTTATGATTTTGCTCTCCCATATCTCCTATCCATCCAGCTTTACTTACCTTTCAAGAAAAGCCTCCATTAAACATCCGTCATACAACCGACATACTTATATCATTCAATAACTATTGTTCGATCAGGATACCGGTATACTTAATTCTTCACGGCCGTGGTAGCTTCTTCCCACAGCCGTGACGAGTTCCTACCACGGCCGTGGGAAGATCTTGTCACGGCCGTGGGAAATTAATGATACCGGTACTTTAATGGAACGATACCGGCATCCCAACGCAACTATACCAGCTTCTCTTTTTATACCTCCCACTTAATCAGCCTGCAAATAAGCTATATGACAAGAGGGCAAGGCTGATAATAAATCAAAAAGAAACCGGCAGTTATTATTTTATCATTTGGAACATACAACATATATATTAGTAACATAAATATGGAAAGAGGTTACTTCCAAGGTAGATTTCAGAAACAGTTTTTTGCCTTTTGTATTGGGAAATGAGCTACCTTTGCTACAAATCCATACAATATGAACAGAAACACTTTTTTTGTATTATTCCTATTAATAAGCAACCTTGTTTCAGGACAGGACCTGAAACTGTGGTATAGTCAACCTGCACAAAATTGGTCGGAAGCTCTCCCTATTGGCAACTCCCGTCTTGGAGCCATGGTATATGGCGGAATCGAACGCGAAGAATTACAACTCAACGAAGAAACATTTTGGGCAGGCTCTCCATACAATAATAATAACCCGAATGCCATACATGTGCTACCGGTTGTACGCAAACTGATTTTTGAAGGGAGAAACAAGGAAGCGCAAAGACTCATTGACGCCAACTTCTTAACCCAGCAACACGGAATGAGCTATCTGACATTAGGTAGCCTTTATCTGGAATTTCCGGAACACCAAAACGCATCCGGCTTTTACCGCGATCTGAACTTGGAGAATGCAACGACAACTACCCGTTATCAAGTGGATGACGTCACTTATACCCGCACCACTTTTGCTTCATTTACTGATAATGTCATTATTATGCATATCAAAGCAAGTAAAGCAAACGCACTGAACTTTACTATTGCATATAACTTCCCTCTAGTACATAAGGTGAATGTTCAGAATGATAAGCTGACCGTCACCTGTCAAGGGAAAGAGCAGGAAGGTTTGAAAGCCGCACTACGGGCAGAATGTCAAATCCAGGTAAAAACGAATGGCACTCTCCGCCCGGCAGGAAATACGCTCCAAATAAATGAAGGAACAGAAGCAACCCTTTATATATCGGCAGCAACCAACTACGTAAACTACCAGAATGTCAGCGCCAATGAATCCCACCGGACCAGCGAATATCTGAAAAGAGCAATGCAAATACCTTACGAAAAAGCTCTCAAAAGCCATATCGCTTATTATAAAAAACAATTTGACCGTGTACGCCTTACATTACCGGCAGGCAAAGCTTCCCAACTGGAGACTCCCAAACGAATTGAAAACTTCGGAAATGGGGAAGACATGGCAATGGCAGCTCTACTTTTCCATTATGGACGTTATCTGCTGATTTCTTCTTCGCAACCGGGTGGGCAACCGGCTAATCTGCAAGGTATATGGAACAACAGTACTCATGCACCTTGGGATAGTAAATACACCATCAACATTAATACAGAAATGAACTATTGGCCGGCAGAAGTCACTAATTTAAGTGAAACACATAGTCCGCTATTCTCTATGTTGAAAGATTTATCTGCCACAGGAGCAGAAACAGCCCGAACCATGTATGATTGTAGGGGATGGATGGCGCATCATAATACTGATTTATGGCGAATTTGCGGAGTTGTAGACTTTGCTGCAGCCGGAATGTGGCCTAGTGGGGGAGCCTGGTTAGCACAACATATCTGGCAACATTACCTCTTTACAGGAAATAAAGAGTTCCTGAAAGAGTACTATCCCATCCTGAAAGGAACAGCGCAGTTCTACATGGATTTCTTGGTAGAACATCCAGTGTATAAATGGTTGGTAGTGTCTCCTTCTGTGTCACCGGAACACGGTCCTATCACGGCAGGTTGCACCATGGATAACCAGATTGCCTTTGATGCACTGCATAATACCTTATTGGCTTCATACATCGCAGGTGAAGCCCCCTCTTTCCAAGACTCCCTCAAACAAACACTAGAGAAATTGCCACCTATGCAAATAGGAAAACATAACCAACTACAAGAATGGCTTGAAGATATTGACAATCCCAAGGACGAGCACCGTCATATTTCACATTTGTACGGGCTATATCCGAGTAATCAAATTTCTCCATACTCAAATCCCGAGTTATTCCAGGCAGCAAGAAACACATTGCTTCAACGCGGTGATAAGGCTACCGGTTGGAGTATCGGCTGGAAAGTCAATTTCTGGGCACGTATGCTGGATGGAAACCATGCCTTCCAAATCATCAAAAATATGATTCAACTATTGCCCAACGATCACTTGGCTAAAGAATATCCGAATGGGCGTACCTATCCCAATATGCT